>ERZ772883.1380-NODE-1380-length-18949-cov-4.171218_pt1 | contig 18949 bp, 19 predicted proteins | sample MGYA00580575_ERZ772883 | MGnify/ENA primary metagenome ERZ772883 (study PRJEB29015, sample SAMEA2737666) | human gut metagenome | biome: human gut; feature: human-associated habitat; material: faeces | place: China | collected 2012 ...
CTCGCCGCGATCGAAATAGAGCTCCGAGCAGGGGCCGCAAGGACCTGCGCCGTGCTCCCAGAAGTTATCCTCTTTACCGAGACGAACCATATGGTCGGGCGCAATACCGAGCTCCTTCGTCCAGATGTCGTACGCCTCGTCGTCCTCCTCATAGACGCTGATATATATCTTATCCGCGGGCATCTCGAGCACCTTGGTGCAGAACTCCCATGCCCAAGCGGTGGCCTCACGCTTGAAGTAATCGCCGAATGAGAAATTACCGAGCATCTCAAAGAAAGTGCCGTGGCGCGCGGTGATTCCGACGCGCTCGATGTCGGGCGTTCTGATGCACTTCTGGCAGGTGGTGACGCGCTTTCTCGGCGGGGTCAGCTCGCCCGTGAAGTATTTCTTGAGCGGCGCCATGCCGGCGTTGATGAGCAGCAGGCTCTTATCCCCCTGCGGCACGAGCGAAAAGCTCGGCAGGCGGAGATGACCCTTGCTCTCGAAAAAGCTCAGATACTTCTCTCTGAGTTCATTGAGTCCCGTCCATTCCATAATAACAACTCCTTGAAAAATAAAAATAGATGCCGTTCTGCCCGGGACGGCCGAAGCCGCGGTACCACCCGGATTGCACAAAACTGCACCCCTCTGCTGCCCTTAACGCAGGCTACGCCCGTTCAACGCGGGAGGCTCCGAGCCGGCTGCCGTACTTCCTGACACGGCGCACCTCACAGCGGCATAATGCCGGCGCGCCTCTCTGCGAGCGGAATAAACGGCTCTGCTCTTCACAGCTAAAAATATTTACTCAAATATTCTACTCTTAATTTTCCCCGATGTCAATGTTTTAGCCGTAAATCGCGGAGAAAATATCGGGAGCGGCGAATAAAAAATACCTGTCCGCGGGAATTATCACTCTGCGGGCAGGTATTCTTTATATTGTAAATACTTATAATTCCGACTTATCCTTGACAGTTCTGCAATTCATTTCAAGTTCGTCAAACGCCGCTCTGTTATCCATGACAAGTTTTCTTATAACAAACAAATAATAGAGCGAACCGGCGATTCCGACCACGCCGCCGATAACGGCATTATATGCGAGAGTTATAATCGGAGAAACCAGCGGTTCAAACTTTTTGACTATCCCGACCGGATTGGTCAGGACCTCCTTGCTGTATTTTAAATCCATTATTCCGCTGATAATATTAAGCACACCGGGAATTATCAGTATCCAATAAAGATATATTCCCGCAATTATCTGAACTCCTGCGATGCAGAGCCATATTATCGCGTTAATTTTCATCTTTTCCGAAAGGTCTTTCAGGAGCGTTTCCGGAGTTTTTGCCGATTCCTCTGCCGCAAAATTCGTTTTAACGGCACATCCGCAATTAACGCAAACTGCCGCCTGAGCGGAAATTTCCTTTCCGCAGTGCGTGCAGAATACGGTCTCGCGACCGGATGTGTTCAACACTCTTGTGCTGCAGCCGCATCCGATGCAGACATCCGCATTGTCATTTAATTCCTTTCCGCAATACGCGCAGTATTTCATACTTATTATCCTCCTTCACACAGCAAAAAATACGCAAAAGAGCCACAGAATGAACAAGTGTCCCTTTTGCGTATTCATTCCTATACAGCGCAGCTTACATATACTCCGTTACATGATTTTCAAGCTGTCCGATAATTCTGTTATACTTGAAGTCAATTACCGATGTCCGTCCGGCTCTGACCCTTATGGTTTCATCAGTGAAAAAGTTCGCGCACGATACGGTGATTACAGAATCGCAGTCGATATCAAACTCCAGCTTCTGCATTTTCTTCACTTCGCCTTTAAAGACACCGTTCGCGTAAACTTTCATAGTAAAACCTACCAGAGCTTTTTGGGTAACACCGTTAACTATAACTTTCCCGGATGCCGCATTCTGTGCAGAGGACTCTACCTTGCTTCCGCAGCCGGAGCAGAACAACGCACCCTGAGATAATGCCTTGCCGCATTTTGAACAAAAAGCCATAAATCATCCCAAGCCTTCGAATAACAGCGCACCCCAAACAAAAGACAAAACTATAGAAAGGGGTATCGCGATTATACACTGCGTTTTGAGCTTTTTGTTTGATGCATACTGTTTGATGCCCTTGATACCGAAAATTAAGCCAACAATAGGACAAAGGAACGCGAATCCGAGTGCAAAACGCGCAGTCTTCGGGTTTTCCGCCATGTCGTTTGCTACAGGTGCGGGAGCCGGTGCCGGCTTAGCCTGCGTCGAGCATCCACACGACGGACACACTACAGCTTCATCATGAATTTCTTTGCCACATTTTTCACAGTACTTCATTTTTTTGACCTCCCTTAATAAAGTAATTTGATTGTATCACAACCTCAGGTTGTTGTCAATAACTAATAATAAGTTTTTTATTTTACTCCGAATCGTTGTTAAAATTATTATGGGTGATGCAAATGATAAAGAATCTCAAAAAACTCCGTAATTTTCACGGTATAAGCCAGCAACAACTTGCCAATGTTGTGGGGGTCAGCCAACAATCCATAAATAAATATGAAAATCAAAATGTAGAGCCCGATATATCAACGCTGATAAAGATAGCAGATTATTTTTCAACAACAGTGGACTATCTTGTCGGGCGAACGGAAAGCACGGACGGCGCAGAGAGCATTGTGCTGACGCATGACGAACATCTTGTTATATCCGGGTACAGATTTTTGAATGACGAAGAAAAACAGATAGTGAGGTTGGTCATAAACAACCACCGCAATTAATTTATAAAAAACAGCTATCCCCTCTCTGCCCGAAAGCAGCGAGGGGATAACAATTATATATCACAAAAGCGGAGAACCCTCTTGAGCTCTCCGCTTTGTTTTATTTATGTTGCCCTACTTCTATCAATAATAGCGATATCCGGCGAGCTTCTGCGCGGCATGGGCACGGGTTATAGATCTTTTGATAATCATAAACTTGTTCTCAAGAGCAAGATTGAACGACATTGAAACGGTCTTTACTACCCTCTTCAGGTTGAAATCGACCTTTGCGGAGAAGCGAATCATCGCAAGGCCGAAGTCGGCGACGCTTACTTCGCTGTCCGGCTCAAACTTGCCATCGGACGCTTTGACTATTCCGTTGCTGACAGCCCACACCGCGGCTTTAAACGCAGGATCCGAGCTGTCGAGATCGGCAAATGAAATGTTCTCGGTATTGACCTCGGGCGAGCCGGCCATGCCGTAAAGAGCCTGAACAAGAGCCAACTTTGTCAGCGCGGAATCGGGGCTGAACTGCGTCTCGGAAGTGCCCGCCATGTAGCCTTTTCTGTACATAAACTCGATTGCATCGTAATACTCCGAATCGGACGCGACATCCGTAAACGGGAAGTTTGCATCGGGCAGAGCGTCAAGGATTCTGTCGGCGATATGTCTGTGACCCGCTGCGGTCGGATGGTATGTGTCGCAAGTCGTGCCCGTTGTATCGACAAAGATATAGCCGTATTTCTCGGCGCCCTCTTTCATCGGCTTGTTCGCTATATCGACGACCATTTGTCCGAGATTGATGCTCTGGCTGTCATCCTTGTTCTCCTCGGTGTCTGTCGCTCCGTCGTCGCTCTTGACGCTCGTGTCGAACATTCCGATAACCATAAGCTGAACGTCGGGATTCAGAGCATATATATCCTCAATGACATGGTTCCAGTTCTCAAAGAAGTTTTCGACCCCGTATTTAAGCGCACGCGGGAGAACTCTGATAAGCTCGGGCATTGCGTCGGTAATCTTAGCGAGCTCAACTATTTTGTCGAGCTTATCGTTGACTATGCCGTTCTCCTTGAGAAGATCGCGCAGAGCCTTGACATACTTGCTGCAAGTGCCCTCTTTTTCGAGAATATCGGCGATGACCCATGTGAGATAAGTGCCGAAATCGTTTCCGCCGACACCGAGGGTAATAAGACCCGCCTGTGAAATTGCGCGGCGATACTCGGGGATCCTCGATTTCATGACCTCGGGGTTATGAGAATCGTGGAAAAGATAATCGTCGCCCGGATAATCGTCCTCGAGCATATAGCGGATATCTATCGTCCTGAATCCGGGGCAGGCCATCGGAACATAATTCACTCCGAGAGCATCGGCAACATACGCGCCGTATGAATTTTCAACGCGCTTGAACTCAGAGTCCACATACACAAGGTCGTTGTGACCGCTGGCGACGCTGTCGCCCAGAAGCACATATGTGCCGTAATCATAATACTTCTTTGCGTCTGCACTCTCGGTGCTGTCCGCGGCGAAGCAGACCGCGGAGCCGAAGGCCAATACGCATGTGAGAATCACTGCGACCGCCCTGCTTATAAACCTTTTCATTTTGATCCTCCTATCAAAATAGATAAAGCCGCACAGTCAAGAAACTGTACGACTTTAAAGTATCACAGATTTTTTTGAAAATCAATGTCCGAGGGCAAAAAAAGTAAATTATCCTAAATCAGTAGGCATTGTTTAAAAAAAGTGCGGTCATCCGCCAAATTTACAGGGCTTATTCATCGGCTTATTCCGATTATATGTTTCTCCGCTTCGACGCTGAGCGGCGTATAAGCGTTTATTTCTTTCGTTTACAGGTCAAAAACAACGACCGCCTTATCTGCGCCGAGAAACATCTTCCCGTCGCTTACGAGCATATTAAAGACAAGCTGGAAATCGCAGTCGAACTCTGTTTTTAGCATATCCCCGTTTTCGGATATTTCGAGCAAGACCGATTTGGAATTTTCTCCGACGCGATCGGAAAGAAGAATATACGCCCGCTCGTCTGTCGCATACCGCGCTTTAAAATCCAGATTCTCATCGCTGAATATTTTATGATACTTGCAGCCGCGGTCTATCTAACTGATAATAAAAGCAATTTAGAATTAACCATCGAAAATGCCCAATTGGAGAAGGAAAACAATTCACTTAAAAATGAAAACAAACTTCTTAAAGCTGTTATCAATAAGGTATCTGACTTTATCGAGAAACACAATATGCCTGAGCCACTAAAGAGAGGATTAAAAGAAATAATAGACTCACTTCATCAAAAGCAACCGAGTCGAGGTATGCATAGATAACCATCCGTGTTTCATTTTGGAAGCCTTTGTGGCAAAATGGAAAGGTCAAAAAGCATTATATCTTTTTCCGAGTATTTTTAACCTAAGAGGGTTACATCTATTTACGACGCAGAAAATTTTTTAAACCTTTCGATAAAGGAGTCTTGACTTTCAATAGCAAAAATGATATCATTATATCAAGATTTAATGATATCATTTGGAGGTGCAATGTTTGATTAAAGAGAATAAAGCGAATCGAACAAGACAAGTCCAATTCCGAATGGACCCAGATAAAGTAAAACGTTTGCTTGCAGCCATTGCCTATGATGACAATATGCATAGTATGGCAGATTTGTTTAACAACGCGGCTGATGAATACTTAGAAGAACACAAAGAAAACGGAGAGAAGAACAATGGCTGAAACCAAAATAATAGTAATACCCGAGGGTAAAATTTGCGACTATGTTGATGGAAAATTTCGTAATGATACGCCTGAAGAATATGTAAGGCAAACCATCGAAAAACGACTTGTAAATGAACATAAGTATTTGCCCAAGCAGATTAAAATCGAATATACTCTACAACTTGGTTCTCGTAAACCACGTGCCGATATTGTTATTTTCGATAAAGACTGTACCGAACGAACACAGGAAAATGTCAAGTTGATAATTGAATGTAAAAAAGAAACTGTTGAAGCACGCAATGCCAAAGATGGTGTTGAACAATTAAAATCATATATGTCTGCTTGCCCAAATTGTGAGTGGGGCATGTGGACAAACGGGAAGCAAAAAGAAGTATATCGAAAATATGTCAATGATAAAGGTCAAATTGATTTTATGGATTATAATGATATTCCTTCTGCCGATGGCAGTTTGGATGATATCAATCGACCTAAAAGAACATCTTTGAAAAATGCTTATGATGATAATTTGTTTTTTGTTTTTAAAACCTGCCACAACCATATCCACGTTAATGATGGCTTACAAAAACAACCGGCATTTTTTGAACTTTTAAAAGTTATTTTCTGTAAAATAGAAGATGAGCGCAACATACCCAATCCTTTAGAGTTTTACACTACATCAGAAGAGCGTTCAAATCCAGACGGTCAGCTTACGGTAAAAAAGCGCATATCTAAGATTTTTGAAAGAGTTAAGAAAAAGCACGGAAAGATATTTGATTCTAACGATGAAATCAAGCTTGCTCCACGTAGTTTAGCGTATATAGTTAGTGAACTTCAAAAATATAGTCTTCTTAACACTAATATCGACATTAAAGGGAAAGCATACGAAGAAATCGTTGGTGCTAACCTTCGTGGTGATAGAGGTGAATTCTTCACGCCTCGTAATGTTATGAAGATGGTTGTTGAGATGATAAATCCTAAGATGGACGAAAGAGTTCTTGACAGTTCTTGTGGCACCGGAGGTTTCTTGGTTACTGCAATGACACACGTTATTGCCGATTTGGAAAGGGAATTTTCTGCGCAAATTGGCCGTAATAAATGTGATTGGGATGGTGATTCTATTAGAGCATTTAATGACCGCATATCCGATATGGCTTCACATTACTATTTCGGGTTTGATATTAACCCGGATCTCGTAAAAGCAACCAAAATGAATATGGTTATGAATAATGACGGTAGTGGCAATATACTTCAGACTAATTCGCTTTTGCCTCCACACGAATGGACGGATGAATTCCGCACAAAATTAGCTGATGCTATCGGTGTTGATAAGAGTGAAATAAGAAATCATAATACTATTGCTTATTTTGATGTGATTGTTACAAATCCGCCATTTGGCAGCAAAATACCTGTGAAAGATAAAAACATATTGGAACAGTTTGAACTTGCTCACATTTGGGAAAACGACAAAAAGACAGGCACCTGGACAATGACAGAACGATTGCAGTCATCTGTACCGCCTGAAATTTTGTTCATTGAACGCTGTACTCAACTACTCGTAGATGGAGGCAGAATGGGAATTGTTCTTCCAGACTCGATTCTTGGTTCTCCTGGACTTGGATATATTCGTGAATGGTTGATAAAGAATCATCGTATTGTAGCAAGTATAGATTTAAACGCTGATACTTTTCAGCCTCGTAACGGCACGCAGACATCTGTTCTTTTCTTACAAAAGAAAACGAAGCAACAGAAAGATTCAGAGGAAAAATCAGGAAAAATGGCTGATTATAACATCTTTATGGCTATGGTTGAAAAAGTGGGTCACGATAAACGAGGAAATCCAATTTTTAAGAGAGATAAAGAGGGTAACGAAATACTTGTTCCGGATACTAACAGCGTTCTTGTGCTGGGAGATACATGCACCGGCGAACGCACTGTATCTCATCAGCAAAAAAAGAAAGTTGAGGATGACCAAACACCTGATGTTCCCGAGATTTTCGCAAAATGGAAACAACAGGAGGGTATAGCGTGGTAAACAGTAATTTGGCACACAAATTAGATAATAAAAATACTATTGACGTTAAAACGAATGATATACCATTGAAATGGTCTTCAGTCCCTTTGTCTGATGTTATATCTCGTGGTAAACGTCTTGAAGCAAGCGTTTTCGATGTGGAAGCAAAGCAGGCTCGTAATATCATAATAAATGGAAAATATCCTTGTGTTCCTCTACTTGGAGAAAAAGGAATAGTCAAGAATGCTTATTATCCGGGTAGATTTAAAAGAATTTACTGCGATAAGGAAAATGGCGAAGCATTCTTCTTACCTTCTCAAATGACAGATATATATCCAAAAGCAGACAAATATATTTCAAAACTCACTAAATGCGACATTTCTGAGTTAAAGTTACAGAAAGATACTCTTTTACTTTCTCGCTCTGGTACCATAGGTACAATTTCTATCGTTTCTAAAACAACTGAGGGTAAGGTGTTTTCTGATGATGTTATTAGAGTTACTTTTAAAAATACAATTGACTTAGGGTATAGCTATACATTTCTAAAAGCAAAAATCGGAAATATTATTCTGTCCACTAATGGATATGGATCTGTCATTACGCATTTAGAGCCAGAACATTTACAAGAAACATATATTCCCAATGCACCAAAGGAAATCAAAGAAAGAATACATAATCTTATTGTCGAATCTTTCAAATTGCGTGATGAATCAAACGAATTAATTGACCAAGCGACAACCTTACTTATTGATGAATTGAAGTTGCCTCCTATAAGCGAATTCAAACAAAATAATATAAAAAATTCAGCAAATGTAAATGCATTTAGCGTCAAATTAAGTGACTTGAATGGTCGTGCAGATGCATCTTATCACCTACCAATTGTTGACGCTATTATTAAGCACTTAGAACAATACTCTGCTGAAGTGACTACAATCGGTGATGAACGTATCAGCTCTAAAGTCATATTACCAGGTAGGTTTAAGCGTGTTTATGTTGAAGAAGGATACGGTAGAGTATTTATTGGTGGAAAACAACTTGGTGAATTAGATCCGACAAATAAAAAATATTTATCCTTAACACATCACGCGGATAGGATTGCAAAACAACTCGAATTGCATGAAAATATGACTTTAATAACGTGTAGTGGGACTATTGGTAAAGTTGCATTGGTTGGGAAACAATGGGAAAATTGGACTGCAAATCAACATATTATTCGCGTTGTTCCGGCATGTGATGATATTGCGGGATATTTAAATATTTTCTTGTCATCGGAATATGGTCATCAGTTGATAACCAGATTTACTTATGGTTCGGTTGTTGACGAAATAGATGATAATCACATTAGACAAATTGTTATTCCGTTGTTAAAAAATAAAGATGTTCAGAAAAAAATCAATGATTTAGCACTGCAAGCTAATGAAAAGCGTTATAAGGCTTACCTTTTAGAGCAAGAAGCTTTAAAGATAATGGATGAAGAAGTAATATACGCAAAGTGATTTTACAGGTCTTAGGGTGTCCCTAACGAGGTGTTTGGTAGTGTAGCTGTCCGAACACACCGCTTGCTGAGTTGGTTCAAAGCGGGCAAGCTACCGTTTGGATAACCAAATGGTCTGCTCGCTAAGATTATACAAACAGTTTTCATTGGCATTTTTATAATTGTGTTTTGTGGCGAAAAAAGAAAAATATAAAAACGACACGAGTTTATGGATTTAACAGAGCGGGACAAAATATTTCCGCTGCAATGAATTCTGCCGTGGACAATTTAATTGAATCCGGTTGTGTTGAGGAAATTGAGGGTAAGCTGAGAATTAAGCAGTAATTTTAACAAATTATTATAGTAATAGCAAATCTCCGTGGAGCAATCTGCGGAGATTTGCTTTGTTCAAAAGGTCTCCTTAAATAAGGAGGTGTATTTGAAATATAGATTATAAGTTCTGACTGTTAGGTTAATATCGGATGTTCGGGTATACATTATTCAAAAAGATATGTAGAAAAATAAGTGATATTATAAAAAGATTTGATGTTATACAGAATAAAATATCCCTCACAGAATCAACTGTGAGGGGTATTGTCATATCATATTGAAATGTTTTAAGGCGTCCATAATGGCTTTCTCTTTTTCGGGAGGGCAATTTGGAACTTTGGCATCTTTTGATTTTGGCTTATTGTATGCCTCGCCGACATCGAGTCCGCACTTGCGTTTAACCTGTGAAATGTTGAGAGTTGATACCTTTAAGCCGTGTTTTTTAAGAACGTAGGATTTAATCTCTTCGTAAGTCCCGTGAGTCTTTAACGAGCCAAGCTCAAGCTCTTCCGGACTAACCTCTATAATAACGTGTTCTTTGGTTGATATATTCCTGACCAATAACGCAACAGTCTCAACGTGATTCGTATGCGGGAACATATCGACGGGCTGGATTTTTTCGACTTTATAGCCGCGCTTTGTCAGAAAGCGCAGGTCACGCTGCTGGGTTTCGGGGTTGCAGGAGATATAGACTATCTTTTTCGGCGCGAGGGTCACAAGCGACGACAGGAAGCACTCATCGCTTCCAGCGCGCGGCGGATCCATGAAAACTATGTCCGCTCTCTCCCCGTCCTGCGCCATGCCGAGCATAAACTCGCCTGCATCGTCGCAGAAGAATCGGACGTTCTTTATCCCGTTGCGTTTGGCGTTGGCTATGGCGTCATGGACGGCGTCGCGATTGAGCTCAACGCCTATCACTTCGCCCGCCCGCTTCGACGCGACAAGACCTATAGTGCCGATACCGCAATAGGCATCGATAACCTTTTCGCGCCCGCTCATGTCGGCATATTCCATCGCTGTGTTATAAAGCACCTCGGTCTGCACCGGGTTTATCTGATAAAACGAGCGCGGAGATATTCTGAAAGTCAGCCCGCAGAGCTCGTCCTCGATTTTGCCCGTGCCGTAGAGCACATTCTCGCGCTCACCGAGCACAAGGCTCGTCTGATACGGGTTTATGTTATGGACTATCGTTGTTATGTCGGGATGCTCCTTGCGAAGTGCCTTTACAAAGTTGTTCTTCGCAGGGAAAATCGGCCCCGCCGTGACCAAAACGACCATTATCTGATTTGTCTTGAAGCCGCGCTTGACGAGGACATGACGAAGTGTACCGCCGCCGCTTCGCTCGTCATACGGCTGTATTCTGAAACTTTTCAGCATATTGCGGATCGAGACGATTATCTCATCCGCTTTTCTGTCCTCGGTGAGGCACGAATCGACGCAGACTATGCTGTGCGTGCCGGACTGATAGACTCCGGAAATTATCTTCCCGTTTCTCGCCGTGGCAAACGCCGCCTGTACCTTGTTGCGATAATGATACGGTTCAGCCATGCCGATTATCGGCTCGACATGGGCGAACTCGCCGAGCAGTTTTTCCACCTTGCGCTGTTTGAATTTCAGCTGCTCCGCGTAGCTCAGATTCTGCAGCTGGCATCCGCCGCATTTTTTATATAGAGGACACTTCTTTTCTTCAGTCATATCAAAATTCCATTCAAAAATATATTTTATACTCGCTAAAAAACGGGGCTAACACATATGCGCAGTCCCGTTTTTTGTTATTTATCCTGCTCCGCTTTGTGCTCGGCTTTTTCTTTTTCCTTCTGTGCGATATCGTTGGTGTTTATCGAGTTGCGATAGACAACGAATCTGTCATAGAGGAACTCGGTCACAAGATTCGTTGCCATGCAAAGAACCTGAACGAGATATGTGTTCCACTCAAGAGTACCCGTAGCATATTTCGTAAACCATGTTGTCAGCGGGGTGAACACGCAATAGAACGCCGCGACCTTGAGCATGGCGATCGGAACATTGTTTGCCGACTTGAATGTAAACTTGCGGTTGAAAGTGAAATTCCAAAGCACGGAGAGAACAAGAGAAATGAGATACGATATCTCCGGCTTCAAATGAAACACTTCATTGAAAAGCGCGTCAGACGCAAACTGAATTATTCCCGCAGAAGCCGAGAACAGAGCAAATTTGACAGTCTGAAGAATGTTTTCCTTTGTGCTGAGCTTCTGATTTTCGGCAGCACCCTGCGTTTCTTTTTTCTCGTCTGACATAAGTTATCTCCCCTTTTATGTTTTTACAGATTCCCGGCATTTCTGAGCATCTCTTCGGCCGATTTGAGCTGAAGTTCGGTGACATCGAGTCCACCGGTTATCCTTGCTATTTCATATTTTCTGCCCTCTGTGTCGAGGCGTTCGACCTTTGTATAGGTCTTGCCGTCCGAGACGGATTTGCTGATTCTCATGTGGCAGTCCGCCTGCGCCGCTATCTGAGCGGAATGGGTGACGCATATGACCTGCCTGCCGCGCGAGACCTCTTTGAGCTTCATGGCAACTTTCTGCGCCGCTCTGCCGCTGAGTCCCGCGTCTATCTCATCGAATATCATCGTATCGAGTCCGTCTCTGCCGGCGATAACGCTCTTTATCGCGAGCATTATGCGCGACAGCTCGCCGCCCGAAGCGATTTTTGCGAGGGGCTTGAGCGTCTCGCCCGCGTTTGCGGAGATGAGAAATTCTATATTGTCCGCACCGTTTATTGTAAACGGTGTTTTTTCTCTGTTGACTTTGAAGCTGACCGACGGCATATCGAGAAATTCGAGCTGTTCGGTCACTCCGCGCTCAAACTCGCGCGATGCCTTTTCGCGCGCCGCAGTAAGCTTTTCGGCAAGGGCGCGAACCTCGGCTTTGGTCGAGCTGACGAGCGCATCGAGCTCTTTGACCCGCTCATCCGAGAGGGCTATTTTATTGCGCTCCTCGCGCGCGGAATCAAGGAAAGAGAGCATTTCATCTTCCGTCGAGCCGTATTTTACTGAGAGGCGGAAAAGCTCATCAAGTCTCGCTTCAATCTCTTCGAGCTCGGACGGATCATAGGAGAAATCTTCAATAGCCGAGCGAAGTTCTCCCGCGCAGTCCTCAAGCTCATAGCCGACATTGCGAAGAGTCTTTGCGGCAGACTCGACGTCTTTATAGAATCGGGCAGCGTCCTCCGCGTTCCCGGCGCAGTCGCCTATCGCGCTTATCACGCCGAAGCTGTCATCGGCACCCTGGAGAATATCATACGCCGCTCTAAGCGATGCCGTGACGCGCTCGCAGTTTTGCAGAAGCGTCTTTCGCTCGTTGAGTTCGTCGCGCTCTCCGGGTCTTATATCCGCCTGTTCAAGCTCGTTTATCTGATAATCGAGCAGATCAAGCCGGCGAAGCTTCTCCGACTCGTCGGTTTTGAGGGAGTCGCGCTCCCTGATATACGAACAGAGTTCTCTGAATTTCTCTCTGTATTCTTCAAGCAATTCGGCATCGTCCGCGACGCAGTCGATGAACTCGAAGTGCTTTTCGGGCGCCATGAGCGCCTGATTGTTATGCTGACCGTGTATGTTTATCAGCTCATGCCCCGCCTGTCGGAGCGCGGCGACATTCGAGGGCACGCCGTTTATGCGGCAGGTATTTTTGCCGTCCAGACCGAGGGTTCGGCGAAGAAGTATATTCCCGTCCTCGTCGGGCTCGATATCATATTCTTTAAGCCGCGCGGCAGTGTCGGCGGAAACGCCGGAGAAGAGTGCAGTAACGCTCGCGGACTGCGCGCCGGTTCTGATAAGCTCGCGTGACGTGCGCTCACCGAGCACGGCGTTTATAGAATCGATTATGATCGACTTGCCCGCGCCGGTTTCGCCCGTAAGGACATTGAGCCCCGAATCGAACTCGATATCGGCGCTCTCAATTATTGCTATATTCTCTATTTTCAGACTGAGAAGCATAGCTCAAACCTCATTTTTCAATAAGTCGTTTTATGGAATCTTTCATCTGCGAAGCATAGCTTTCGCTTCTGCAAAGGGCAAATATAGTATCATCGCCCGCGAGGGTGCCGACAAGCCCCTCCCAATGCATGGAATCAAACGCCGCGCACGCCGCCTGAGCCATGCCGGTATAGCAGCGGATAACAATTGTATTGCCCGCATAGTCGGCGGAGACGACGGACTGGGCGAATATGCTGCGGAACTTCGAGAGTAGTTCGTCCGACTCGGTCTTTGTGACGGCGTATTTATACTGACCGTTTGCGCCCATAGTCTTGACAAGGCGCAGCTCTTTTATATCGCGCGAAACCGTCGCCTGAGTGGCGTCAAAGCCGCTGTCTTTGAGCTTCTGAAGAAGCTCGTCCTGGGTTGACAGGTCATATTTTTCAATTATTTCGAGTATTGCTTCCTGCCTTCTTTTTTTCAAGGTTATACCTCCCGTTCATCGTGGGAACTGCTGTTCCATTTCATCATTTTTCTGTTGAGTATATCTACAAAACTGTCGTTCTTGAGTCTGATAAAACTCGCGCAGATGTCCGCCTTTTCGACCGTTATGCTCCCCTGCGCCGAGACTGTGAACGGCTCGTCGCCGTCGCACGAGACGGAGAGCGGTCCGTCATCATCGGAATAGATGCGCAGCACCGCGTCGTCTCCCAAAACGAGCGAACGGGTGAACACCGAATGAGAACAAATCGGAGTGAGTATCATACACTCGAGCTTCGGATCGACCACGGGACCGCCGGCAGAGAGAGAATATGCCGTTGAACCAGTCGGAGTCGAGAGAATGAGTCCGTCGCCGAGATAGCGGTTGAAATATCTGCCGTCGAGATCGACATTTATCTCGGAAATTCTGCTGAGCCTCGACAGGCGCATTACGGTAGAGTCGTTCATGCTGTATCCGCTCTGCACGCTGTCGCCGTCGGCGGCGGTGGTTTTGAGCATCATGCGCTTATCCATGCTGTAATCGCCGGTTATGAGCTTTTCGAGCAGATCGAGCTCGTGTATCTCGAGACCCGCCATAAACGCAAGGCGACCCGCGTTGATGCCGAGGACGGGCTTTGAATAAACCGCGGCCTTCTTGGCGGAATGGATTATCGTTCCGTCTCCACCGACGGTTATAACCGCCTCGCAGCCGCCGAGCAGCTCTTTTTCAGGCAAAAATTCAGCCTTGGTATCGGAAAACACATTTTCCGTACTGAGCGGCAGAGAATATGCCGCACCGAGTTCGTCGAGCTTCGCACAGATGAGCCTTGTCACCTGAGCGGCGTTTTTGCGAGTAAGATTTGGAATTATTGCAAACATCATAGTTATTCTCCCGCTTTGAAACAGGCGTGCGCCGCGCTGACGACTCCCGCGACATCGGGTGCCGAAACGGACTGCACTTCGTCCTTTTTCAGATATACGAGGTATTCTATATTGCCCTCCGGTCCTTTGACAGGGGAAAAATCGAGAGCCGACACCGAAAATCCCGCCTGCACGGCATAGGAGCAGACATTTTTGATGACTTTTATGTGCACGCGTGGATCTTTGACCACGCCTTTCTTGCCGACATTCTCCCTGCCCGCCTCGAACTGGGGCTTTATCAGGCAGACGGCACTGCCGCCGTCTTTTAAAAGCGGCGAAAGCGCAGGCAGGATATATTTCAGAGATATAAACGAGACATCCGCGCTCGCAAAATCGGCGCGCTCGGGAATCTCTTTTTCCGTTATGTATCTGAAATTTGTCTTTTCGAGATCGACAACGCGGGGATCGGACTTCAGCTTCGGCGAAAGCTGACCGCTGCCGGAATCGACAGCGTAGACTTTTTTAGCGCCGTTTTGGAGCATACAGTCGGTAAATCCGCCCGTTGACGCGCCGATATCGATGCATAAATATCCGCTCAAATCGAGTTTAAAAACATCGACGGCTTTCTCAAGTTTTAGTCCGCCGCGGCTGACATAGCGTTCCGACTCGCCTTTATACTCGATTATATCACAGTCACTCGCCAAAAGTCCAGCTTTAGATACAACTTTGCCGTTTAAATATACATTCCCGCTCTTTATCATTTCCTTGGCTTTTTCGCGCGACGGCGCGACACCCAAGGAGACCATCAGAGCGTCTATGCGCTTTCTGTTTTCCTCCACGGTCAATCCTCCGCAGAAGTGACGAACGAGAGCACGCCCTCTTCGTCAAAGCCGTATTTATGCAAGAGCGACTCAACGGACGCCTGCTTGACAAAACCGTTTTCGATAGCTCTGAGATGATATTTCCCGGAGAATCCCGCTTTCGATAGGTCGAACAGGAAGCCTTCGCCCGCTCCGCCGCGGCGTATGCCCTCTTCGAAGAAATAGACATCCTTGCAGTCTTTCGCCGCTTCTACCGCGCCCTCGCAGACGGGAATTATGCGGTTGAGCTTTATAAGCTTCACTGATTCGCCGGAATTCACAAGCTTTTCATATGCGAACGCGCAGGCTGAAAAAGTCCTGCCGTAGGTTATGATTGCCTTTTCGGCGTTTTCGTCGCCGAACACATCAAAGTCGGCAAAGGTCGGTTTGATGCTCTCGGGTATCGCGCGCTGAGCTCCGCGCGGATATCTGACCGCGACGAGCTTCGACTCGGAATAGAGCGCCTGCTGCATGGCGTGCTTGAGTCCCTCATAGGACGAGGGCGAATAGACGGTTATATCCGGCACGCTTCTGAGCATCGAAACATCAAAAACGCCCTGGTGTGTCTCGCCATCTTCGCCGACAAATCCGGCGCGGTCGATGGCGATGACCATCTTCTGCTTCTGGAGAGCGGCATCGTGCAGAAGCTGATCAAAGCAGCGCTGGAGGAAGGTGGAATAGACTGCAAAAACCGGGATAAATCCGCTCTTTGCAAGACCGAGCGCGAACGCCACGGCGTGCTCCTCGGCGATGCCTATATCAAAGAATCTGTATTTATATTCATTCGAGAACCGCTCAAGCCCCGTGCCGATGGACATAGCCGCGGTTATGGCGCACACGCGGTCATCGCAGGACGCGAAGCGGCACATGATATCGCCGAAATTGCTCGAAAAGCTCGTACCGGATGAAAGAGGCTCGCCGGTGTTGATATCAAACTTCGAGATTCCGTGGAACTGCTCGGGCGAACGCTCGGCAAAGTCATAGCCCTTGCCCTTGAGAGTATTGACATGGAGAAGCACGGGTTTGTCATACTTCTTCGCCATCTCAAACGCTTCGCAGAGCTGCTGGATATTGTGCCCGTCGATGGGTCCGATATAGTGAAGTCCGAGATCCTCGAACCACGAATCGGAATAGATAATGCGCTTCAATGCGCTCTTTATATCAAACGCGGCATCCGAAAGCTCATTTCCGATGATCGGGATATGTTTCAGGAGCTTTTCGGTGTGCGCTTTCATGCGGTAATATTCAGGTTTCGCTCTGACGACGGCGAGATAACGTGCCATCGAGCCGACATTTTCGGAGATAGACATCTCGTTATCATTGAGCACGATTATGAGCCTGTCGTGCGTTCTGCCGGCGTTGTTTAAAGCCTCATAGAACATTCCGCCGGTCATTGAGCCGTCTCCGACGACGGCGACGACGGTATTCTTGCTGCCGCGCATGGTGTTCGCGGTCGAGAGTCCGAGCGCACTCGATGCGGCGGTGCTGGAATGGCCGCTGTAGAACATATCATGCTCGCTCTCATCCGGGCGGCAGAAGCCCGAGAGCCCGCCCTCCTGACGCAGGGTGTGAAAGCGCTCGTATCTGCCTGTGAGCAGCTTGTGGGTATAGGCCTGATGGCCGACATCCCAGACAAACTTATCGCGCGGGGAATCGAACTCCTTATGCATGGCGAGAGTCAGCTCCACGACGCCGAGATTGGACGCGAGATGACCGCCGTTCTTCGAGACCGTGTCGATAAGAACTGTGCGTATCTCGGCGGCAAGCTCGTTTAGCTGAGCATAGCTCATGCCTTTTATATCCGCCGGGGAATGTATATTTTTAAGGTAATTGTCAGATGCCATTTGACTTCAACCTTTCACTGAGAATGGATTGACGATCACTTATTTCTGGAAAGAAGCTTTTTGGAAAGCGATATCAAAAATTCAGCCTCATCGCCGAAAACTTTAAGCGCGTCTATTGCCTTATTGGTAAGCTCCGCGGCTATTTTCTGCGCCTTTTCGAGACCGAGGAGCGAGACATAGGTGTTTTTGCAGTTTTCGGCGTCGCTGCCTATCGGCTTGCCGAGGGTCGCCTCGTCGCTCGTGACATCGAGGATATCATCGACTATCTGGAATGCTATGCCGAGATTTTCGGCATATACTCTCGCCGCTTCGAGCTTTTTATCGTCGGCTCCGGCGGCGATGCAGCCAAGCTGGCACGCGCATCTTATAAGCTCGCCCGTCTTGAGAATATCGACCGAGCGGAGGTCGTCGGCCGCAACCGTTTTATTTTCGTTTTCAAGGTCCTGAACCTGCCCCGCAATCATTCCGGCGCAGCCCGCCGCACGCGCAAGAAGCGAAACGGCCTTTGCAACGGCATCGGCGGGGATATCTTTCGCCTCGCCTGCGGTCTGGAATGCGAAAGTCAGCAGCGAATCGCCGGCAAGGAGCGCGTTTGCCTCGCCGAATTTGATATGGCTCGACGGCTTGCCGCGGCGCATATCGTCGTTGTCCATGCAGGGCAGATCGTCGTGGATGAGCGAATATGTGTGGATAAACTCGATAGCGCACGCAAGGGGCAAAGCCGCTTCGACGCTGCCGCCGCACATCCTGCAAAATTCGAGAGTCAGCATCGGGCGGATACGCTTGCCGCCGTTTTCGACGCTGTATCTCATCGCTTCGAGCATTTTTGTTTCACCCGCGCCCGACGGCTCGGACGAAAGATATGCCATGAGCGAGTTATTTATCATAGAGATATACTCGTCGGCTGTATATTTTTTACTCATCTTCATTCTCCTTTTCAAGCTCGGACAGTTCTTTTATCTTCGTCTGGGCTTTGTCGAGATACTCGTTGCAGAAAGAGACGAGCTTCGTCCCCTCTTCAAAGAGCTTCAATGACTCATCGAGAGAAGCGTCGCCGCACTCGAGAGCGGAAACTATATCTTCAAGTCTTTTGACTGAATCTTCATAAGTTTTCTTAGCCATTGCCTGTTCCTCCGTTTCCGACAGATGAAGTGACGCGGGCGGTGAGCTTTATATCCGCCGCAGTCACGGTTATATCGTCGCCCTCTTTGGGGACATTCGTTTTTGATATCAGCTTTCCGCCGCGTTCGACCGCCGCATAGCCGCCCGAGAGTATTCTCAGAGGGCTGAGTGCATCGAGCCTGCCCGCGAGGACGGAGAGATTTAATTTATCCCTGTGATGCGCCTGCAGAGCCGCCGACTGCATATCGGAAAAGAGCGAATCGAGAGTCTGCCGCTGAGAGATTATCTGCTGCATCGGTCCGTATGCCGAAAGTTCCGCGGAGATGCGTTTTATTTCATTACAGCCGAAGCGAATATGTGAATCCAGCGCAGAGGCGCAGCGCCTGCCGAGCTGATTGATATATGCGTGCTGTTCCGCCCTGTCGCTGACGGCAAGTTCCGCCGCTGCGGACGGGGTCGGCGCGCGGAGATCCGCCGCGAAATCGCAGATGGTGAAATCCGTCTCGTGACCGACGGCGGAGATAACAGGTATCTCGCTCGCCGCAACGGCACGCGCCACCGGCTCCTCGTTA
>ERZ772883.1381-NODE-1381-length-18939-cov-10.825620_pt1 | contig 18939 bp, 16 predicted proteins | sample MGYA00580575_ERZ772883 | MGnify/ENA primary metagenome ERZ772883 (study PRJEB29015, sample SAMEA2737666) | human gut metagenome | biome: human gut; feature: human-associated habitat; material: faeces | place: China | collected 2012 ...
GATACCTGTTCTTTCGTCTGTAATAAATCTTTGCATAGTTCTTTCTCCTTTTGCTCCTTGTAGTAAAACTCCAAGGTTTTCTTATTGTGGTTTGTAAAGGGTGACTCCCCGCAGTGCGGGGAGATGTCGCGTAGCGACAGAGGGGGACGGGCACCAGTTAGGCGGAAGCGGCGTAGCCGCAGGGGGGGGATTGCACCGGAGGTGTTACGAAAGGGGCTTTCGGTGTCTTGTTTTATCTCCGCCACAACACCGGGAACAAAATCATCCATTCAAATCACAACAACACAAAAAAGGCACCGTTCCAACGAACGGTGCTTTATGCTTATTTTTTCTGTTGTGCTCACTTGACCCGCACGGCGCGGGCAGCGGTGTAGCTGCCGTAGTAGCGGGTGTTGCCTACGGTAGTGTAGGGGCGCAGGCGCACATAATAGGTGCGGCCGCCCTTGGCGGTTTTAATATTCCAGGTGGCCTTGCCGCTGCTTACATACAGGGTCTTTTTGTCGCTGGAAAAGTTCTTCTTGGTGGAGTATTGCACCGCGTAGCCGTTGCATTTCACTTTGTTCCAGCGCACGGTAATCTGCTGCTTTTTGGCGGATTTGGCGGCGGTGCATTTGGTGGCAGTGGGGCGGGTGGTTGTTGCCAGTCGGGTGCCCTTGGCGCCTTCCTTGGTTTTGGAGTCTACCGTGTAGGGCGCCACATAAAAATAGTATTTGGTGCCCGGCTTGGCGCCGCTGCCCTTGAACACAAAGCTGCGGGCGGTGGTGGTGGCCAAGCGCTTTGTCTGCTTCTTGGCGGCAATATATTGGTACACCACATAGCCGTCGGCGCCGGGCTTTTTGTTCCACTTCAGGGTAATGGAGCCGGTGGCGGTCTTTTGCGTTTTCAGCCCGGTGACGGTACCCGGCAGGGCGTGCTTGGCGTTCACCTTGGAATAGGGACCCCGGTAAGCGGTGTTGCCCCGATAAGCCGCCACCTGCACCTCGTACAGCTGGGTGTCTGTTAAATCGGTCAGATCCACGCGGGTGGTTCTTACTGCCTTGTCAAAGCCTTTGCCGGTGGTGCGGTTGATAACCTTCACCAGGTAGGCGTTGGCGCCGGGGGTGGCGTTCCAAATGTAGGTGAGCCGTGTTTTGCTGCGGCTCTCCAGGGTCAGACCGGTGACCTTGGCAGGCAGGATCTTAAAGCGATAGTACCACCGCCGTCCGGTGTAAGTACCCAGCCCCTGGGCGGTAATGGTGGCCATGCCCACCGCTTTGTTATTGGTATAGGTCAGGGTGTAATCCTTGTCCGCTTTCAGCGGTTGGCCGTCCTCGCCGGTGACGGTGGGGGCGGGCGTGATGGCTTTGCCGGTGTAGGTCTTGCTTTTCAGCAGGGTGGCAGAGCCGGGCAAACTGTTTTTGTTGCCGTACAGAAAGTCCATATCCGTGTTGCCGTTGACCCCGGCCACCTTGCCGTTGTCTGCGTACTGCCACATCAGGTAATCGCCGTCGTACTTGCAGGTCTTGGAGCCGTATTCTGCCACCCACAGGGCGTAGCGGCCCCGGGTTTCCTGCTCTATGTAGTCCAGCAGCGGGCTGCGGCTCATATACAGTCCCGGGGTGTGCCCGGCAGCGGCAATGATGCTGCAAAAGCGCTCTACCAGCTGGGTGCAAAAGGCCTTGCCCCTGCTCAGCTGGCTGCTCTCCTCTAAGTCATAAAACACCGGCAGATCCAGGGTGCGGCTGCCCAGTACTTGCAGGCACAGGCGCGCCTCTTTTTCCACATCCGCCACGCTCTTGGCATAAGAATACCAGTAAATACCCACCGGCAGCCCGGCGGCAGTAGCGTTCTTAAAGTTGGTGGCAAAGTAGGCGTCCTCCTGGCTGGCTTTCTTGCCGTACCCGGCGCGTAGAATGGCGAAGTCAATGCCGTCGTTCTTTATCTTTTTCCAGTTCACCTTTTCTTGCCAAGCGGAAATGTCTACACCGTTTAGCACCTCCAGCTTGTTAAATCGGGCGTTGTGGGTGTAGCTTTTGCCGGTGTATTTGGATCTCATGGTGGCGGCCTGGGCTGCGCCCGCCGTAGGCAGCAGCGCCGTTAAGGCCACCAGTACCGCCAGCAGTACGGCGGTGACAGAAAACAATCTCTTTTTTGCTTTTTGCATTAGGAACCTCCCAGATACCAGCGGTTTAGGTCAATGTACTTGCTGCCGTTGCCTTTGATCTTACCGGTTTTGGAATATTGCCAAATATCAAAATCCCCGGTGTAGGTGACGGCGCTGTTGTAGTCCGCCACCCAGCGCAGAGTGCCCTTGGGCAGGGAGGCGGCGTCGAATTTAGAAATGTAAAAGTGTGAGTTGGCGTACACCCCGGCGGTGTAGCCGTCGGCGGTCACGGTGTCGCAAAAGGCGGTGAGCAGCCGGGTGGTGTCCTTTTTGCTCACATTGGCGTCATACAGCCGACCGGCATGCTCTCCGGCAGCGTTGTAGCCGTATTCATAGTCTATGATCAGCGGCAGCTCCACTTTGGCAAAGCGCACGGCTTCCAGCACAAAACGGGCTTCCTCTTGGGCTTCTTCCTCCGTGGTGGCTTGAGAGAAGAAATATACACCCACCGGCACCCCGGCCTTGCGGGCAGCTTTTAAGTTCTCTTTTGCCATTTTGTCTGCATGGAGCGCACCGTCGTTGTAGCCCCGGTAGCCTACACGGATAAAGGCAAATTTGGCGCTTTTTGCCAGGGTAGTCCAGTCCACGGTGCCGTTGTGCTCGGAGATGTCTACCCCCTCCACAAAGGGGGCGTCGGTGCCAAAGTCATAGGTTACCCGCTGATGGCGGTTCCCCAGTGCCAGCACTGTGGCAGCCAGCGCACCCACGATCACCAGCGCCAGCGCCGCCTGCACCCACCGGTTGGCAAACAGAGATTGGCCGTTGGTTTTGCGCCGCCCCTTGCGCCGAGCGGTGCCGGCGGGCTTTTTGCGGGTGGTTTTTTTACGGGTGCTTGTCCGCCGTGGGGTTGACCGACTGCGGGTATTCTTTTTTGCAGGTTTTTTTCGTTCGTTTGCCATGCTTTGCTCCGCTTTACCTGTAAATGATCCTTTTAATAGTAATACAAAGCAGGGAGCGGGTCAAGGGCAGCGGGCCAAAATTTACAATTCCCCCGGTATTCTACTGTTGTGGTAATTTAAAGCGCTTTCTTGACAAGTTATTCCGGGCAGTATAATATAATAGGTATCACAGTACAGAAATCAGGTAAAGCCCATGCAGAATTTTGATAAAATGGATCATATGCACTTTATTCGCAAGCTGCCCATTCCTCAGGAGCTGAAAAAAGAGATGCCCCTGACTCCGGAGCTGGCTGCCTACAAGGACAAGCGGGATCAGGAGATCGCCGCCATTATCCGCAGCGAGAGCGACAAGCTGCTGTTGGTGATCGGCCCTTGCTCGGCGGATCGGGAGGATGCGGTGATTGACTATATCCACCGCCTGGCAGAGGTGCAAAAGCAGGTGGCGGACAAAATCTTGATCGTTCCCCGCATTTATACCGGCAAGCCCCGCACCACCGGCGCCGGGTATAAGGGTATGCTCCACCAGCCGGATCCGGGTAAAAAGCCGGATATGTACGAGGGTATTCGCGCCATTCGCCATATTCACCTGCGTGCCTTGCAGGAGACCGGGCTGTCTTGTGCAGACGAGATGCTGTACCCGGAGAACCACCGGTACCTGAGCGATCTGCTCAGCTATGTGGCCGTGGGTGCCCGCAGCGTAGAGAACCAGGAGCACCGGCTGATCTCCAGCGGACTGGATATTCCTGTGGGTATGAAGAATCCCATGAGCGGGGATCTGTCTGTGATGATCAATGCCATTAAGGCCGCCCACGGCGACCATTCCTTTATTTATCGCGGCTGGGAGGTAGAGAGCCAGGGCAACCCCTTGTCCCACGCCATTTTGCGGGGCAGTGTGGACCGCCACGGCATCAACCACGCCAATTATCATTACGAGAATTTGCGTATTCTCCACGATCTGTATGTGGAGAGCGGCATTGCCAACCCGGCGGTGCTTATTGACACCAACCACTCCAATTCCTCCAAGCAGTACCTGCAACAGGTGCGTATTGCCAATGAGGTACTCCACTCCATGCGCCACTCGGCGGATATACGCCGGCTGGTGAAGGGCTTTATGATTGAGTCTTACATTGAGGACGGCGCCCAAAAGTGGGAGGACGGCATTTACGGCAAGTCCATCACTGACCCCTGCCTGGGTTGGGACAAGACCCGGGACCTGATTTTCTCCTTGGCGGACCAGCTGTAAACGGAAAAGCATATACTGCGCCCCGGCAGATCGTTTTCGGTCCCGCCGGGGCGTTTATTTTTCCAACCCCTGTCCGTTATTGCGATTTTGGGCATTTTTTTGTTCCAACGGTGTTGACAAATGGCGCAAAAGTGCTATATTGGTAGTACAAATTCAACAGTCAAATGCAACGAACAGGACAGGACGAACCGCATCACCGCTTACAGAAAGCCGTCGGTTGTGGAAGACGGCAGCAAGGCGCGGTCCTCGTTATCCCCTGCAAGCAGCACCTGTGAGCGGCCCTTGGGCTTCGTAATCGGTGCCGGTACTCCCCGTTATCGGAGCGTGCTATCCGCCTTGGCGGGCAGCGCATGAGCGGTCGGCAGCTTTGCCGGCAAGCAGAGTGGTAACGCGCGGGTTTCTGATTTTTACCTTCGTCTTTGCACAGCAGCATTGGCTGTGCCGGGGCGAAGGTTTTTTGTTTTTTGTATTTGACTGGGAAAAGAAGAATGAAAGGAGTCTTTCAAATGAACACATTGGTTATTGTACTGATTGCCATTGTTGTGTTAGGTGCGGGCTATGTGCTGTATGGTCGCCATATTGCCAAGTCCTGGGGGATTGATCCCAAGGCAGAGACCCCCGCAGTGAAGTACAACGACGGCAAAGACTTTGTACCGACCAACGGCTGGACGGTGTTCAGCCATCAATTTTCCTCTATCGCAGGTGCAGGCCCTGTTACCGGCGCCATTCAGGCGGCGGTCTTTGGCTGGGTGCCGGTGCTGCTGTGGATCCTGATCGGCGGCGTTTTCTTCGGCGCCGTTACGGACTTCGGCGCCCTGTACGCTTCTGTGAAGAACGAGGGCAAGAGTATGGGTATGCTCATTGAAAAGTACATCGGCAAGCTGGGCCGCAAATTGTTTACCATCTTTTGCTGGCTGTTCTCCGTGCTGATCATCGCCGTATTTGCGGATATGGTTACCGGCACATTCTCTGCCTTTGATGCGGAGACTCTGCAAAAGCTGCCGACTGCCGGGGTCAACGGCTCCGCCGGTATGGTGTCTATTATGTTTATGGTGTTTGCCGTGGTGTTCGGCCTGATCCAGAAGAAGTGGAACCTGACCGGGTGGAAAGAGTTTGTTGTGGGCGTTGTCTTTATTGTTGCGTCCTTTGCCGTCGGCATTAAAGTGCCCATCATCATGGACAAGGCCCAATGGGCTGCCGTGGTGTTCGCTTATATTTTCCTGGCGGCTATTATGCCCATTTGGCTGATGAAGCAGCCTCGGGACTTTATGACCACCATTATGTTTGTGTGCATGATCGCCGGTGCCATCATCGGTTTGGTGATCGGCCACCCCACTATGGAGCTGCCTGCCTTTACCGGGTTTAATAACGAGAAGCTGGGCACCATGTTCCCCATTCTGTTTGTGACCGTGGCCTGCGGCGCTGTGTCCGGGTTCCATAGCCTGGTGTCCTCCGGCACTTCGTCTAAGACCATCGCCAATGAGAAGGATATGCTGAAAGTTGGCTACGGCGCCATGATTTTGGAGAGCGTGCTGGCTGTACTGGCGCTGTGCGTGGCCGGTGCCGCCGCCAAGAACGGCGTGGCTGCCGAGGGCACCCCGTTCCAGATCTTCTCCCGCGGCGTTGCCGGGTTCTTTGAAAAAATGGGCGTGCCGGTGCAGGTAGCCACCGTGTTTATGACTATGTGTGTGTCCGCTTTGGCGCTGACCACGCTGGACGCTGTGGCTCGGATCGGCAAAATGTCTTTCCAGGAGATCTTCAGCGTAGACGATATGCAGCACGCAGCTCTGTGGCGCAAGGTGGTGTGCAATCCGTATTTTGCTACCATCATCACCCTGTTTTGCGGCTATGTGCTCACCAAGGTGGGCTACCAGCAGATTTGGCCTCTGTTTGGCTCTGCCAACCAGTTGCTCAGCGCACTGGTGCTGATTACTCTGTGCGTGTTCCTGAAGGTTACAGGTAGAAAGAACAAGATCCTGTTCCCGCCTATGATCATTATGCTGTGCGTTACCTTTACTGCATTGGTGCAGCGGCTGATCGCCATGATCAAGGCCGTTCAGCAGGCTGCCGCAGTGGAGATCCCTGCCGGACAGACCAGCTGGGGCGCTGTGTTTATTGCCAACGGTTTGCAGCTGATCATCGCCGTGCTGCTGATTGTACTGGGCTTGACCATTGCGGTCAACAGTGCCAAGAGCTATGTGAAGAGCAAAAAAGGCAGTGAGACCGAAGAGGTCGCCAAGGCATAACGGCGTGCGTATAATATTGATATAAACCATGAACCGTCTGCGTATTTCTGCGCAGGCGGTTTTGTGTTTGTATTTGGTTGCCTGCAATAAGGGTGGTAAATCGCAACCGATTCTCCTAAAATATGGAGCATATTCCAATCAATGACGGTACAGATTTTCAAATGTGCCAAATAAAGCACCGGACGGTTGTCAAATGCGCGGCTGCGTGTTATAATACTGGACGCAAAACAAAACCAAATCTGGAAAAGGGGATTTTTCATGTCTGACAAAACGAAAAAAAAGTACATGAAGAAGTCAGAGATCGTTACCTTTGGTATCGGTCTGTTCGGCGTGGCTCTGATGACCGGCTGGATGCCGGACTACACCGCTACCTTCTTCGCTGACTTCGCGTTCAAAGGCAAGGGATTTGACTCCGCCACCATGGCAAATGCCATCTCTATGGTGTTCTTGGTGGCCGGTATCATCGGCGCCGTGTGCGAGCTGGTGATCGGCTATTTGGTGGATAACACCCGCACCAAGCTGGGTAAGGTAAAGCCCTGGGTGGGCTTCGGCGTGGTGCCGCTGGCCGTGGTGGCTATGCTGGTATTTATTGCGCCAAACACCTCCAATCAAACTCTGGCAATTATATGGATGTTTGTGATCTACTCCTTGTATACCGCCTTTAGCTGTGCGGTAGAAAGCCCGTCTAACTGCTTCGGCTCCCTGTGCTCGCCCAATCCGGCAGAGCGCTCCACCGCCATCTCCATCGCTTCGTTCCTGCGCAGCGTGGGTCAGTCCGGCGGTATGGTAGTCGTGATGGTGGTGGGCCTGGTGATGAAGGCCTTGATGGGCAAGCAGCAATATAAGAATGCCGAGGGCCAGGGCCTTGACCTGGTGATCTCCACGGCGGTGTGCGCCCTGGGTCTGATCCTCTTTGTGATGATCTTCTTTACCAATAACAAAGAGCGTGTGCCTTTCACGCAGGAGAAGGTGAGCCTGAAAGACGCCGTTAAGGTGGTCTTTACATACAAGAACCTGCTGATGGTGTCCTTGACCAAGCTGTGCGGTTTTGGCCGCGGCGTGTACGGTACCGTGTCTTTGTACATTGCCATTTACCTGCTGGGCTCTAAGGACCTGAAGCTGGCGCTGCTGCTGCCCATGGGTATCGGTACCGCTGTGGGCACCCTGCTGGTGAACTTTGTGCTGAAGAAGTTCTCCACCAAAAAGACCTTTATTCTTTTCTGCGTGTACGGTGCGTCTTCCATGGCGATCCTGTTCCTGGTATCTAAGGGTATCGGCTTTAACAGCACCCTGATTGTGCCGTTCCTGATCCTGAACTTCTTCTGCGGTTTGCAGCACGGCAACACCAATGTAACCCCCAATATTATGATCGCCGACTGCGTAGACGAGATCGAGTGGAAAACCGGCCAGCGCAAGGACGGTCTGGCGTATGCCGGTTACGGCCTGTTCTCCAAGATTGCTTCCGCCTTCACCAAGGCGTTGGGTCCCTGGCTGCTGTACACCTGGTCCGGCTATGCCGTATCTCGTGACGTTAATGTGGCTTATGCCGCCCAGACGGATTCTACTTTGAACAAGATCCTAATGATTTACACCATCATTCCCGCCGTGTTCGTTGTGCTTCAGGCGGTGCCCATCTTCTTCTACGATATGGTCGGTGAGAAGAAGGAGCGCATTACCCGCGAGCTGATGGAGCGCCGTGAGGCCGCCGGTTTGGCTGCCGGTGAGGGCGAAGAGACTGCCGATGCGGCAGTAGCCGAGTAAGGGGGCGACGAGAATGGCAAAACAGGAAAAGACTTTTAATACCAAGTTGTATGCGCTGGTGGTATTTCTGTTGGTTGCAGCCATTTTGGCTGTGTCCACCGTGGCCACCTTTAGCAGCAAGTATATTGCATTTAAGCCGGAGAAGGTCGCTCAGGCGTATGCGGATACCATTGTGCAGACCGGTGACGGCTACAATGCCAACAAGTATGCGCTGGTGAGCAAAAGCGAGAAATACGGCGATTTTATCCGCAAGTATTATATGTATCCGGTGATCTATAAGGACGCCGGTTACAAGCCCGGCGACGATACCAAGAACTTAAAGGGCTTGAACGACGACAGCTACAAGTCCGATAAGACCAAGAACGACGACGGTACGCTTACCGGCCAGGTGACCGATGCCATGTATCCCTACTATGTGGAGCTGCTGGGTCAGTACGGCTGGGACGATGCAGACGCCATGTTCACCAATTACTTTGCCAAGTACCAGCAGGTGCGGGGGCAGGTGTTTGGCGACCAGTATCTGGACGACGAGGGTATGTTCACTGCGCTGGAGGCCAATGTAAAGACCTACGGCGAGAGTCTGACCGGTACGGAAGAGACCTACGACAAGAACACCAAGGTGAAGCTGACGGATAAGACCATCGGCGCTTACCAAAAGGCACTGGGCGAGGATTACAAGCTGACCACCACCGTGACCGATGTGCAGTCGGTGAAGGATGTAAAGGCTTATACCGCCAAGATGAATACCCAGCTGCTGGAGAATTATGAAGTCAGCGCCGACGACATCAGTGCCGTTTCCACCTGCACCGTGCAGGTAACGGACGCTAAGGGTACCCGGTTGGCCGCCTGCGACCTGACCGTGGTGCAGATCGGCCATACCTGGTATGTAGACAATACCACCGCAGATACCTCTGCGTTGTATCAAATCGGCAAATGATCTTTCGCTTGCCGTAAGAGAGGGAACCGCCCGGACCGAAAGGCCCGGGCGGTTTTTTTTGTGCGAGGGATAAGATCCGTTTGGCTTTTATTTTTTGTAGGGGGCTTGCACGCCCTGCCATTCGTCGCCATTTCCTATCCCGAAAAAACGCCATATTCTTTTGCAACCCACTATGCAGGCATGCAAAAATATGGTATAATTCTTGCGAGACAGTGTACATTATCCGACGGTTGTCTGCTGGTGTTGGGGATCAAAAAATCGTAGAGCATTTCTTTGATCTGATGGAGGAGAGCATTGGCCTGTTGATCGAGGAAGCGTAAGGCTTTCACAGAATCGGTTTGGATTTATCATTCTTTACAAAAAAATAAGGCCCCTGCCATTGCAGGGGCTTTGTGCGTATCGATCATAGTATGGATTACCGTATTTTGCGCAGCTGCGCGGTGAGTACAGCAGTCAGCTTTTCCCGGTCAAAGGCGGGCAGCGGCTCCAGAATTACATCAATACAGCCGCCTACGGCGTAGATCACATTGGTTACCTGGTGATAATTTTTCTCCATAGTGAAGTTGTTGTGAGAGCAAATGGCCTCGGTCATCTGCTGTTTGAGCATGCGCAGGGCGGGAGCGCACATACGGCTGTTTTTGAATTTGGTCAGCCGCTCAATGTTGTTGTTGCGCTCAATCTCATTGAGCATACTGTTAATTATATCCGTGGGGTCCCGCTGGATTTGATCGTAGTTGATGCCCTTGGCGATCTCCACAATGCCGTTGGTGATGGTCTCAAAGCAGAATTGAATGCACGCGCCCATGCTCTTAAAGTGCAGATAAAAGGTGCTTTTGTTAATGTCTGCTTTTTTGCACAGCTCCAATACGGTGATCTTGTCCGTTTCTTTTTCAATCATCAGCGCGATCATAGCGTTAAAGACCGCCGCCTTGGTGCGCTTTACCCGTCTGTCCATTTCTTAGAAAAATCCCCCTCAAATCGCTTTGTAATGGACACCTGTCCAATAGCAAATACTATGATAACATAAATGAAAGAAAGGTTGCAAGCAACTTCACGGAATTTGTAGGAAGTGCTGGAAAAACACCATGAAAACTTGTGCAAAAACACGAAAAATTGTCCTACTGATATTGGCGCTTTTGCTGCTTCTTGGCGGTTGCAGTGCGGTCAACAGGGCTGCCGTCTTTGGTACAAACGGCAACGAGACTGCCCGGCGGCAGGATGTGTTGACGGTGGAATTTTTGGATGTAGGTCAGGCCAATGCGGCGCTGCTCACCTGCGGGGGTAAGAGTCTGCTCATCGACGGCGGCAATGTGGCAGACGGCGCCAAGGTTACCCGAGCGGTGCGGACTGTAACAGACCGGCTGGACTATGTGGTGAATACCCACGGCCACGAGGACCATGTGGGCGGCCTGCCTGCTGTGGTGGACGCGGTGCCGGTGGGTCAGGCCATTGTCAGCCCGGTGACGGCGGACAGCGAATATTACCGGGATTTTTTAGATGCGCTGGCGGATCGAGGCGTGACTCCGGTAGCCGGGCAGGCGGGTATGCAGTTCTCTTTGGGGGATGCGAAGTGTACCGTGCTGGGTCCTGTCGCTGCCGGCAGCGATCTGAACAACAGCAGTCTGGTGCTGCAAGTGCGCTTTGGCGGCGCGACTTTTCTCTTTATGGGTGACGCCGGGGCGGAGGAAGAGCGCAGCTTAATCCAAAGCGGTGCAGATGTAAGTTGTGATGTGTTGGCGGTGGGTCACCACGGCAGCGACTCTGCCACCGGCTATGTGTTTCTGCGCCAGGCGTTGCCCAAGTATGCGGTGATCTCCGTGGGCGCGGGCAACCGTTATGGCCACCCGGCAGAGAGCACGCTTTCCCGCCTGCGGGATGCCGGGTGTACCGTCTATCGCACGGATCAAAGCGGCACAATCACCATAGTGACGGATAAAAACGGAAAAATCCGCTGTCCTGCATAAAAAAATGTTGTATTCCGCCGCTTTTTCAGCTATAATAGATACAGAATTTTACATATTGGAGGAATTTTACCTATGTATTGTTGGTTAGACGGCAAAACTGTTGTTGTAACCGGCGCTTCCGGCGGTATGGGCGCAGGCATTGCGGCTACCTTGATCAAGAAGCACGGCTGCACTGTGATCGGCGTGGCTCGGTCAGAACCCAAGATGCTCAAATTCATTGAGGAGCTTGGCCCCACTTATGCCCAGCAGTTCTCTTACAAGCTGTTTGATGTGTCTGTTAAGGAGAATTGGGAGAACTTCTATAACGAGCTGGTAGAGGAAGGCGTGCAGGTGGATGTGCTGGTAAACAATGCCGGTATTTTGCCTAAGTTTAAGCGCTTTGACCGGTACAGCGATGAAGAAATTGAGCGTGCCATCAACATTAATTTCTACAGCTGCGTGTATTCCGTTAAGACATTTCTGCCCATGCTGCTGAAGAGCACGGATCCGGGCATTGTTAACATTGACTCTTCTGCCGCGCTGATGAGCCTGGCCGGTACTTCCATGTACAGCGCTTCCAAGGCTGCACTGAAGGGCTTTACCGAGGCTCTGCGTGAGGAGTTCCGCGGCAAGTGCTATGTGGGTCTGGTTTGCCCCGGCTTTACCAAGACGGATATTTTCCGCGGCCAGTCCAACGCAGGCGGCAAGGGCGAGAAGGTCATCAATATGATCTCTACCGATTGCGACCTGATGGTGAAGATGATCATGTTCGGTATAGAGCACAAGCAGGCACTGCAGATCCACGGTGTGGATGCCCACGCCATGAGCGTGTTCGGCAAGCTGCTGCCGGTGAACGGCTCTCGCCTGTTCAGCGCTGTGATGAAAGCGGCGGACATTGACCTGTTTAAGGAAGTTTTTAAGGACGACGTCGAGCTGGCGGAGTAAATTTTAAGTATTTAAGGGACGCTGCCGTTTCAATGAGGGAACGGCTTAGCGCCCCTTTATGCTTTTTTGCAATAAAAAGGGGGGGCTTTTATGGCAGATGCTGTAACGGCAACGAAAAAAAAGTATATGAATTTTAAGGAGATTGCGGCGTACTCCCTGGGGCTGTTCGGGTTCCAGGCCATCGTAGGCTTGCTCAACTCTTACCAGGCCGAGTTTGACGGCTCCATTTTGGGTGCCAATGTGTCTGTGGTGGCCATTTTAATTTTGGTGGCCAAGATCGTGTCTGCTGTGGCGGACCCGGTGGTGGGCAACCTGATCGACCGGTCCAAAAGCAAGCGGGGCAAGTTCAAATCTATGATCCTGTACTCTCTGGTGCCGCTGCTGGTGATGACCGCTGTGGTGTTTGTGAAAGTGCCGTTTTCCGGCACCGGGCTGTATGTGTGGATCTTCCTCACCTATTTGGTTTGGTCCATTGCCATGACCATGGGCGATGTGCCCTCGCAGGGGATCGCCTCCGTGCTGACCCCGGATCCCACGGAGCGTACCAATGTGGTGTCCATTTCCAATACCTTTAAGCAGATCGGCTTTTCTGCCTGCGTGGTGATCGTGCCTATTGCCTGTCTGATTATTCCCGGCGGGTCCAAGGTGTTTGTCAAGTCCGGCGAGACAGATACGCCTATGATCGCTTCCGAGTTCTTCTGGACCGCAGTGCTCACCGCCATCTTTGGTTGTGTGCTCTTTGCCCTGATTCCGCTGCTCAATAAGGAGCGGGTACCCTACCAGGCCGGCGAAAAGACCACTTTTAAGGATATGATGGGCGCGCTGAAGAACAATAAACCCTTAATGCTGGTGATTATCTCTTACTTCCTGGGCTTTGGCCGCCAAATGGCTATGGGTATCCAGGTACAGGCCGCAACGGTGATCCTGGGCAGCCAAAACTTGGTGGCTGTTTTGGGTATCGTTACCGCAGTGGGTTCCATGATCAGTATGGCGCTGTGCCCCCTGCTGATTAAGAAGCTGGATGAGCGCAAGGCGTACATTCTTCTGTCCGTTTACGGCTTTGCCGCTTCCGTTTTCTCCTTTGTGATCGGCCATTTCTGGTTCCAGTCACCGGACAATATGGTGCTCACCGTGCTGTTTTATGCCTCTCTGTTCCTGATCGGCTTGCAGTTCGGTGCCGTCACCTTAATGCCCATGATTATGACCGCCGATTGCGTGGATTATTACGAGTATGAGACCGGCAAGCGGATGGAGGGCGCCGCCTATTCCATCCTGACCTTGACCATTAAGGTGTGCCTGGCACTGGGTACCGCCGTGGGTCTGATCTTTGTGCAGGTGTCCGGTTATTATGACGCTTTGGGCGCCGGTACTTTTACCACTAAGACGAAGGATATTATCTTCTTTGCTTATACCGCCCTGCCGGGCGTGCTGGCACTGCTGTCCATCTTCCCCATGTTTAAGTACGACATTGTGGGCGAGAAGAAGGCGCAGATCTCTGCCGCTCTGTCCCAGCGCCGCGCCGGTAAAGAATAAGCGCCTGAAAATAGATACAATATGTATATATAAGGAAAAGCGACTTCCCCCGGGAGGTCGCTTTTTTTGCTGCGCCCGGGCGAAAAAAGCCGGCACATCGGTAGAATTTGTCTCTGCACGCATTGATTTTCAAAATTTGTCGCAATTTTATTGCACCCTGTTTTTGGCTTGGTTAAGCGAAATTCGGCCTGAGCGAAAAAAATTTTGGAATTTTCCCACATTACCTATTGACATAGTAGGCATTATGGTGTATAGTTAAGTCAATCCAACGGGGAGACCCGAAGAAATCAGGAGACCGCTATGAACCGGTTATTTCCCACATTGTTAAGACAAAATTTCCGATTTGGACGAATGAGCCGATGTATGTGACCCAATCGTAACCTACATTTTATCATTTGAACTTGAAAGGAATTTGAATTATGAGCAAGAAATACGCATTTGAGACTTTGCAGTTGCATGTTGGCCAGGAGCAGGCGGATCCCGCTACCGACTCCAGAGCCGTACCGATTTATCAAACCACTTCTTATGTATTCCATAACAGCGACCACGCCCAGGCCCGTTTTGGCCTGGCAGACGCCGGCAACATTTACGGCCGTCTGACCAACTCCACCCAGGATGTGTTTGAAAAGCGCATTGCCGCTTTAGAGGGCGGCGTAGCCGCTTTGGCTACCGCCAGCGGCGCGGCTGCTTTGGCTTACACCTTCCAGGCACTGGCCAAGGCCGGTGACCATATTGTCAGCGCCAAGACCATTTACGGCGGCACTTACAACTACCTGGAGCACACCTTCCCGGAGCACGGGGTCAAGACTACTTTTGTTGATCCGGACGATCTGCAAAATTTTGAGGATGCCATTCAGGACAACACCAAGCTGATCTTCTTTGAGACCCTGGGCAACCCCAATTCTAACTTGGTGGACATTGAGGCGCTGGCTGAGATCGCCCACAAGCACGGCATTCCGCTGGTGGCGGACAGCACCTTTGCAACGCCCTATCTGCTGCGTCCCATTGAGTACGGCGTAGACATTGTGGTCCACAGCGCCACCAAGTTCATCGGCGGTCACGGCACCACCCTGGGCGGCGTGATTGTAGACAGCGGCAAGTTCGATTGGGAAAAGAGCGGCAAGTTCCCGCAGCTCACCGAACCCAACGCCAGCTACCACGGCATCAGCTTTGTGCAGGCTGCCGGCCCGGCTGCGTTTGCCACTTATATCCGCGCGATTCTGCTGCGCGATACCGGCGCTGCAATCTCTCCCTTTAACGCATTCCTGTTGCTCCAGGGCGTAGAGACCCTGTCCCTGCGGGTGGAGCGCCATGTGGAGAACACCAAGAAGGTGCTGGAGTACCTGCAAAATCACCCGCTGGTCGAGCATGTGAACCATCCGTCCTTGGATCCCAAATATCAGGATCTGTACAATAAATATTTCCCCAACGGCGCCGGTTCCATCTTCACCTTTGACATCAAGGGGGGCGAAAAAGAGGCAAAGGCCTTTATCGACGCGCTGGAGATCTTCTCTCTGCTGGCCAATGTGGCAGATGTAAAGTCCCTGGTGATCCACCCCAAGACCACCACCCACTCCCAGCTGTCTGAGCAGGAGTTCAACGAGCAGAAGATTTTTGACAACACCATCCGTCTTTCTATCGGTACAGAGAACATCAACGACATTATCGCCGATCTGGAGCAGGGATTTGACGCTGTAAAAGCGCTGAACGCCTGATTTGACCGACAATTTCATTTGAATTTGACAAGGAGTTATTATCATGGCAATTTATAAATCTATCCTGGACCTGGTTGGCGGCACCCCGCTGGTGGAGCTGACCCAGTTTGAAAAAGAGAACGATCTGAAAGCAACTGTTTTGGCGAAGCTGGAGTATTTTAACCCGGCCGGTTCTGTGAAGGACCGTATCGCTAAGGCCATTGTAGAGGACGCAGAAAAGTCCGGCAAGTTACAGCCCGGCGGCACCATTATTGAGCCAACCTCCGGCAACACCGGCATCGGTCTGGCAGCCGTTGCTGCGGCCAAAAAATATCGCCTGATCATCACCATGCCGGAGACCATGAGCGTGGAGCGCCGCAACCTGATGAAAGCCTATGGCGCAGAGCTGGTGCTCACCGAGGGCGCCAAGGGCATGAAGGGCGCCATCGCCAAGGCAGAGGAGCTGCACGAGCAGATTCCCGGCTCCATCATCGCCGGTCAGTTTGTAAACCCGGTGAACCCGGCCACCCATAAGGCCACCACTGGCCCGGAGATCTGGAAGGACACCGAGGGCAAGGTTGACATCTTTGTGGCAGGCGTAGGCACCGGCGGTACGGTGTCCGGCGTGGGCGCGTACCTGAAGAGCCAAAACCCCAATGTAAAAGTGGTTGCCGTAGAACCTGCTTCCTCCCCGGTGCTGTCCACCGGCCAGGGTGGTGCCCATAAGATCCAGGGCATCGGCGCCGGCTTTGTTCCGGATACGCTGGATACCAAGATCTACGACGAGATCATTACCGTCACCAATGAAGATGCTTTTGCCACCGGCAAGCGCCTGGCTAAGTCCGACGCAGTGCTCACCGGTATCAGCTCCGGTGCAGCCGTTTGGGCGGCCGAGCAGCTGGCCAAGCGCCCGGAGAATGCAGGCAAGACCATCGTAGCCTTGCTGCCGGATACCGGTGACCGCTACCTGTCCACCCCGCTGTTCCAGGACTGATTTTAGCCCCCAAAGAATACCACCGCCCCGGCGTGAGCCAAAGCGGTGGTATTTTTCTTTGCGTATGCATAAGTGCGGATGGAGCAGCCACAATTGCCCGCCCAATCACCCGCTTGACAAACCCTGCCGGATATATTAAAATAACACAAGTGCCGTGATCGGCTTGTGCTAGCCGTATGGCGGGCGGACAAAGCAGGGGAAGCACGGAAAATTTTACGAAAAAAGCAAAATAAAAAATCGGGGTGTAGCGCAGTTGGTAGCGCGCCTGCTTTGGGAGCATAGACGGTGTTCGCACTGTATGACAACGACAACCGCCGAAAGCCTTTCAACCGTGCGGATTTTGGGCGGTTTGGCAAATGAAAAAAGGCAGTCAAAACTGTGTTTGACCACAGATTTGACCACCTACACGACCACAATTTAATAACTATCGGGGTGTAGCGCAGTTGATAGCGCGCCGCATTTGGGATGCGGAGGCCGCGAGTTTGAGCCTCGCCACTCCGACCAAAATCTTGACCGAAAGCAGAGGTTTTGCCTCCACTTTCGGTCACTTTTTTATGTTTTTCAAGTGTTTTACCGCCACTTTTGAGGAAATCGCATTTTAACGACCACATAATCAAATGTGGCCTGCAAAATTCTTTTTTCTTTGTTTACTGTGGCTCAAAATTTGAGGGCTGACCATAATATTTGGTCAGCCCTCATTAAATCATATTTTGGTTCTCTGTTTACTTTTTCTAATCTTCTTCTGAATAAGAACAGTTTGAACATTCCCAAAGTTCTCCATCCCAATGTAGACAGCCACCACATTCAGGACACGGACGAACTTCTTCATCATCTTCTAATTCGCTAGAGCAATATGGGCAATGAGTATATTCTGATTCGTCATACACCTTATCGCAATTAGGACACATCTGCATCTTTATCACCTCCATTAACGCTTTTAGTCGAGTCAGATCCATCTTTGTCTGCTTTGTTCTTTTTATGATAAGCTATGGTTTTGTTAATACACCATACACCTACTGTAAAGACTCCAGCTACACAAACTGTAACAATAGAGCCTTTTACGATACCGCTTGAATACCCGATACTATAACCATCACCAAAGCCGTTATCGTATCCTTCTCGGCTGGCGACTGTCAAAACCTCACCTGCAAGTTTTCTTATGCCATTACCCATATTTCCTTCTCCGTAATCACATAAAATATGGTTAATCACATCGGCAGAACTATGAGATGCGTGCAGAACGTCACAAAGATCATACATGAACAAACCTCCTCATTCCACCTGTAATTTTTGTTAGGTGGTATTTTGATTATATCAGTTATGATTTGTTTTGTCGTTCATACTGTATGAACTTTATCAATTATGAATTTTTGTTTAAACGAGCATACTTATTTCCCATCAATGAAAATACGCTTAACATCTCACTTCCAATAGCACTATTCTGTTCACTACTCATCCCATTGCATACAATATCAAATATATATGAAATTGCAAGATAATAATCTCCAAGATCAGCATATAATAAATTTAGTTTCAATTTTCGTATATTGACATAAAAATCTACTGCATACTCTTCCCAAAACTCTTTTTTGTTTTCTTGTTTATTTGGGTCATCTTTAGTATCGAATGGCGTTAAATAACCCTCTTTAAAAAACTCTTTAACACCTATTCGCCCTTGCTTCAGCCGCTCAACAGCACCAAACATTCGAGAATCACAAAAGGATGTTAAAAAACCGAAGAAACAAATCCACCACAAATAATTTGCATTTGCTTCTATAACGCCTTCATCGCTCGCTTTCTTATATAATTCAATGCACTTGTCAATCAGCGTTTCGTCAAAGCTGTCTACGGTCGCTCCGGAACCTATCAAATTACAAACCTGATTATGAAATTCATACGCCTGTCTAAAGTTTTCATTGTCCATTGACGATTCTGAGGAAACCAACGGGAGAAGTTTCTCAAACATATCTTTATTATATTCAAATTCATTTATTGGTGCATCAGTCATCCTTCTAAAGTTAGAATAATCGTTTTGAAGAAGATCTGTTTCCGTAACATGAAAATATTTTGCAATTTTTATTAGAACATCTCTTACTGGAACACTCGTTCCAGTTTCATATTGACATATTGCAGATTTACCAATCCCAATCTCGAATGCGAGTTCTTCTTGACTGAGTCCAAACGACTCTCGTAAACATCTTATGTTATTGCCTATTCTATAATATACTTTATAATCCATTGGATACTCCCTCTTAACAAAGCATATTTACTTTTTATCATTTAAACGTTTATACACAATTGTACTTACTGATATTAATTATATCATATAAAACTATCTTTTTCAACAAAACTACGGCGGCAGTCGCTGTCAAGTAAAATTCATTTTTACTTGACAGATCTCTTTTCTTTGTCCACAGCACCTCAAATTTTGACAGAGTGACTTTTTCGGTCACCCTGTTATTTTTTCTTTTTCCGCCTTGATTTGCGCCTTGACCTGCACAATGATTTCCGCGAGCTTTTCTTCGCATTCCTCGTGCGTTTTCGCATAGATATTGTGGCTTTCCCGCTTGCCGTAGGCGTTGGTCGGCGTGTACCGTCCCT
>ERZ772883.1391-NODE-1391-length-18824-cov-5.973254_pt1 | contig 18824 bp, 15 predicted proteins | sample MGYA00580575_ERZ772883 | MGnify/ENA primary metagenome ERZ772883 (study PRJEB29015, sample SAMEA2737666) | human gut metagenome | biome: human gut; feature: human-associated habitat; material: faeces | place: China | collected 2012 ...
CCCTTTCCGTTTATCATAAAGCTGCAGCCTCAGCTGTTTTTCAGGATGACGCGCTCCACAACATCGGCCACATCCTCGCATTTGTCGCAGCATTTTTCCAAGCGGTCGAACAGCGCCGTCCAGGCCATCACGTCCACGGGCGTGCTGGCATCCGCGTACAGCGTGTGCATGGCGTCTGTGTACAGCTTATCGCCTTGCTCCTCCAGGCCGTTTATCTCAACGATCTGGGTGTGGATGGTCTTGGATCTGCGGAAATTGGGAAACTCCTCCATCATGGTCTTGAGCGCGGCGCAGCAGTCTGCGATGACCTGTGCAAAAGCCTGCGCCTCGGGCCGCAGCGTGCGGATATTGAACATATACAGCCGCAGCAGAACATCCTCAATGCTGTCTGTCACGTCGTCGATGGTGCCGGAAAGCTCCATGATATCTTCCCGGTCAATGGGGGGCAGGAACTCGCGCACAAGCTGTTCCATCGTGCCGTGCTTTGCGATATCGGCCGAGTGCTCGATTTTGTGCATAGCCTCGATATGCCCGGGCAGCGCCTCCGGCTCATAGTGGTCAAACACCGTGCAAAGCATGTCCGCCGCAGCGCAGGCGGAATTTACGCCGCCCACAAAGGCCTCAAAATAATCCGTTTCCTTTTTTCGTGCCATTTTCACGTTCTCCTTCCTATTCTCAGAACAGCCACATGAACAGCCGTGCCATCAAAAAGCCAATGGCCCCGCACCCGGGGAACGTCAGCGCCCACGTCAGCCCCATTTCCTTTACCACGCCCCAGTTCACGCTGGACAGCCGCCGCGCCGCGCCCACGCCCATAATGGCGGTGGTCTTGGTGTGCGTTGTTGAAACAGGGATGCCAGTCAGCGAGGAAAGCAGCAGGCAGGCCGCGCCTGCCATGTCGGCGGCAAAGCCCTGGTATTTTTCCAGCTTCACCATATCCATGCCCACAGCCTTGATGATGCGGTAGCCGCCGATGGAAGTGCCCAGAGCCATTACGGCACTGCACAATACCATCAGCCACAGCGGGATCTGGAAATTGGTGACGTTGTCCTGTCCGTTGGCCAGAAAGATGCCCAGCATGAAAACGCCCATAAACTTTTGGCCGTCCTGTGCGCCGTGCATGAACGCCATAGCCGCGCCGCCCGCGATCTGTGCGCCGCCGAAAAAGCCCGTGGTGCGCCGCCGGTCCATGTTTTTGCACAGGAACTCCACCAGCCTGGCCGCGGCCCAGCCGAATGCGAAGCCCAGCAGAGTAGACAGAACCAGGCCGTACAGGACCTTGATCCATTCGCCGCCGTTGATGCCCGCAAAGCCTCCGTGCAGCGCGATGGCCGCACCGGACAGCCCGGCGATCAGGGCGTGGCTCTCGCTGGTGGGGATGCCGAACCACCAGGCGGCCGTGGCCCATGCCACGATGGCTACGAGCGCCGCGCACAGCGCCGTCAGCGCGTCTGCGGTGTTGCCGCCGAAATCCACCATGTTGTAGATGGTGGCCGCGACGCTGGCGTTCACCATGGTCATCACCAGAACGCCCAGGAAGTTAAAGACAGCCGCCATTAAAATGGCGCTGCGCGCGCTCATCGCGCGGGTGGAAACACAGGTGGCGATGGCATTGGGCGCATCCGTCCAGCCGTTCACCAGCACCACGCCCAGCGTCAGCGCCACTGTGACGGCCAGAACCGGGTTCGCGGCAAGCTGCGCCAGAAATTCACTCAGGGAGATCGTCAAGCAAAGCCCTCGCTTTCTTTTTTACAAAAAACTTACTATACCTTTACAAGTATAATGGCAGTTCCCGACAAAAGCCAGAGGGGAAGGACATGATTTTACATTTCCTTTACATAACTTGCCGAAAAAACAGTCTTTTCCGGGGTCCGGCCATAGAAAAGGCCGGACGGCACACAGAAAAAGCCGCGCCCGGAAAGAGCGCGGCACGTATTGCAGAAAAAGCAGAAAGGAAAAACGCTCGGAGAAAAGCCATTGTGCCTTTGCGAAGTAAAGTGCAAGCCACGCGGAGGGTGCCGCGAAACGGGATGGCGGCGCGCCCGCGGGCATGTGCAGATGCTGTGTAGGGGTTCTGGTGCAGACAACCGCGCCGAAAGCACGGCCTCTGGTGCAAACACGCCCTTTTTTCATTCAAAACAACTCCGCGTCACCCTGCAGGGCTGACGCCGGGGCGTATAGAGAGCCGGCCCTCGAAGCGCAGCGTGCGCGGCTCAGTACGGCATTAGGCGTTACAGCGGCAGGTCCCGCCGGCTGAACACGGCCGTGCCCAGCGCGTAAAAACCAAGCCCCAGCGCCAGCAGCACGGCCGCGCCTGCGTACGCGGCGCTGTCGCCGCGGAAAAGGCCGGTGGGGTCAAACAGGGTGAACACGGTGGCGTATTTCAATTTTTCCAGCCGGCCGCCCATGTTGGCCAGCATGCGGATGAGGAAAAACAGCACGGGAACGCCCGCGCCCAGCGCCACGGAAAGGCGGCTCTCGTTGAACAGGCAGGAGGCGAAAAAGCAGAACCCGCCCAGCGCCAGATGCAGGCACAGCAGCCCGGCGTTCACCACGAGATAGGCGGGGACATCCAGCTCGCCGGGAAACATCGCGGCGGCGCAGCCCACGGCCAGCGCCGTACAGTAGGCGGTAAGCAGCGTACCGCCCGCAATGAGCACCAGCGCCTGGGTGCGCGCTACCCGCGCCCGGGTGTTGGGCGAGGCCAGCAGATAGGCCATACTGCCCGTGTCCACCCAGCGCGCGACCAGCCGGTTCGCCGCCAGAATGGAAAATACCAGAGGCAGAAGCAGCAGCAGAAAGCCGTACAGATAGTTGATGAGGAACCCGCCCAGCGAGCTGCTGCCCGCCTGCATGCCCACCATATTCATGAGCTGAGGCATGGCCGTCACGATCTCGTCCAGTGTGGCGTTGAGCTTGGGGTCGAACATGGCTGTGATCATGGACACATACAGCGAAAGCACGGCCGCAAAAACCACCCATGTTTTCCACAGCGATCTTGCGCTGCGCCGGAAAAGCACACCGTTCATCAGCTCTGCGCCTCCTTTCCGTAATAGTGCAGGAACACGTCCTCCAGACTTTGACGCGGCGCGTCGATGGACGTCACCGGAAAGCGGGCCATCGCGGTGGTCAGAGCGGACATGCCGTCCCGCACGCGCACCGTCACCGTGCAGCCCTGCGCAGCCTGCACCCGCAGGCCGGGCGCGGCCGCAAAAGCTGCCGCGGCATCCGGTGTGGAAAGCGTGACGGAATAGGTGCGGCTGCGACGCGCCTTCAGTGTGCCGATCTCCTCCACGGCGGCCAGGCGCCCCTCCCGCAGAATCCCCACGCGGGCGCAGGTGCGTTCCACCTCCTCGAACATATGGGAGGACATCAGTACGGTCTTGCCGCGCTGCTTTTCCTCCAGGATCAGGTCGATGAAGCGGTTCTGCATCAGCGGGTCCAATCCGCTGGTGGGTTCATCGAGGATGAGCACCGCCGGGTCATGCATCAGCGCGCATACAATGGCCACCTTCTGCTTCATTCCCTTGGACATGCGCCGTATCCGGCCCGAGGCGTCCAACTCAAAGCGCTCGCAAAGCTCTCCGGCGCGGCCCGTGCCCCGCATGCCGCGGTAGGCGGCCAGAAAGCGGATGAACTCGCCGCCGCGCATATCGTCGGGCAGGGCGGGCTCGCCCGGAATATAGCCCATATTTTTTTGAATGGCCGCAGTCTGTGTGCGGCAGTCAAGGCCGTTGATCGTGCAGGCGCCGGAATCCGGCGCAAGGAACCCCATCAACTGGCGGATGGTGGTGGTTTTTCCTGCGCCGTTTGGGCCAAGAAAGCCGAACACCTCTCCCTGCTCCACGGCGAACGAAACGTCGAACACGCCGTGCCCGCCGCCGTAATCCTTTGTGATGTGCGAAAGCGCGATCACGCTCATAAATATTCCTCCTTGTAGGCGATCTTGCGGAACATTTCTTCCCAGCCGCTGTAATCGGCCAGGATATCCTCAAGCCGCAGCGGCACGCCGGCGCGCTGCTTTTCGTTCATGTAGCCCTCGGTCATCCAGGTCAGCATGCGCAGAAGCTGGGCAGGGTCCACACCGGGACGGAATTTGGAAAAATCGATGTTGGAAAAATACTGCGCGAAGCTGCCGGTGAGGTCCCCGTTCAGCCTGGCCTGTACCGCGTCGGAAACAGCCTCGCCCCGGGAGTAGAAGGCGCGGATGGAAAATTCCAACAGATAAGGGCAGCGCGTCAGCAGTTCCAGCTTGGCCCGTGCGCCGATGTGCATCAGCTCGAAAAAATCCGTCACGCCGTCCAGCTTCTGCCGCAGCACCTGCCCGCGCACCTGCTCCAGCGCATAGTCGTACAGATACAGGTACAGCGACTGCTTGTTGCGGAAATAGTAAAACAGAAGCCCCTTAGAGATGCCTGCCTTAGCCGCGATATCGTCGGTGGAGGCGTGCTTGTAATCGTTGCGGGCGAACACCTCCAGCGCGGCGTTCGTAATGCGCGCCTGCTTTTCCGGAGACAGTGTGAAAAATTTTTCGTTCAAGGCAGTCCCTCCCGTTCCGCCGCAGGTTTGACCGGCCGGTCAAGTTTCATTATACGGCATTGACCGGGGCGTACAAGCCCCCCTGACAGATTAATTTTGTATTAAGACGCACAGCGGCGCGGCGGGATGCCTCCGGTCTGCCGGCCGCACTCTCCTTCCTGCGGAGAGGAAGGACCGCCCCGCAAAAAAATTTACAGATCGTTTTCTCAGCCATTTTCCGGGGCGCGCGGCGGCACAGAGCGTCAGAGCGTTCAAAAAAGCGCTCTGGAAGCAAAACGGGCAGATCCGGCCGCCGAACGGGGCGCACGGGAACGGCGTGCGGCGTCATACCATAGAGCAGGCGGCCGGGTGCTTGCGGCCCGCGCCGCGATCAACAGAAAGGAGCGATTGAAGACCATGAATGAAAACGACCTGCAAAACGCAGGGCAGAGCTGCCGCTGCCATCTGGCCATTGCCACAGTGCCGATGCAGCGCTTTGAACAGATCTATCCGGTGTCCGAGGCGTTGTGCCGCGGCACGCTGTTCGCGGCGCTGGACCTGCCGTTTTGTCCTCCGGAGGTGCGGTATGAACACTGAATGCACCTGTGTATCCAAGGTGGAGCGCGAACTTGCCCAGCTCAGCTTTGCAATGGACGACCTGCGCCTGTTTCTGGACACGCACCCCTGTGACAAAGCGGCCCTTGCGGCCCACGAGGAAGTGCGCGCCCGGCGCGGCATCGCGGTAAAGCAGTACGAACGGCTCATCGGGCCTGTAAACTTCTATGACGCAGGCGGCACGTGTACCTGGAACTGGACGTGCGCGCCCTGGCCGTGGGAAACGGAGGACGAAAACGATGTGGAGCTATGAGAAACGCCTGCAATTCCCGGTCAGGATCAAAACGCCTAACGCGGCGGCGGCAAAGGTGATCATCACCCAGTACGGCGGCCCGGACGGCGAGCTGGGCGCGAGCATGCGCTATTTGTCCCAGCGCTACACCATGCCCTGGCGCGGCGTGGCGGGCCTGCTGACGGATATCGGAACCGAGGAGCTGGCCCATCTGGAGATGGTGAGCGCCATTGTATACCAGCTGACAAAGGGCCTTTCCGCGGACGAGATCAGGCGGCAGGGCTTCGACACCTATTTTGTGGACCATACGGCCGGCGTGTGGCCCCAGGCGGCGGGCGGTACGCCGTTCACGTCCATGTGCTTCGCCAGCAAGGGCGACGCCATCACGGATCTGCACGAGGACATGGCAGCAGAGCAGAAAGCCCGCACCACCTATGACAACATTCTTCGCCTGGTCAAAGACCCGGATGTCGTAGATCCGATCCGTTTCTTAAGAGAGCGTGAGATCGTTCACTTCCAGAGATTTGGTGAAGGACTTAGAAAAGTACAGGATGAACTGGATTCAAAGAATTTCTATGCATTCAATCCGGCATTTGATTAAAACACAGCAGGGTAGTGGAAATCCACTATCCTGCCTTATTATTTCATAGGAAAGACCGTGTTACATTAACGTGCAAAAGCAGACGCTTTCCTATGAAATAAAAACGCTCCGCGAGGATGCACAGCTCGCGGTAAGGAAAATATCGCTTTGCGAACCGCGAGCGCGCGGAACAAAAGCTGTGCTATTAAAGTATTTGAAAATCGCGGAGTGTGCGAAGCAGACTTTTGTTCTTAATTTATGATTTTGGAGGTATTATGGATAAGTATAAGAAAAAAAAGGATAGTTATAATTTAGTTTTTGCTATTTTATGGGGATTATTATTTGTATATTGGTTCACCACTGCTATATATAATGTAAGCATGAAGTCTTACATAACGACTTTAAATAAGGCAATAGAATACACGGATATGATAAAACCGAAAGAATTGGAGTTTAAGAAAATAAAAAATCCAAATGAATTTAATGAGAATTTTGTAATCGATGAGAAAGATAATATGTTTTCCTTTGATGCGGATACTTTAGTTTCAACGGCAATAAAATTTTATGATACTACCGGTTGCCAGTTATATTATGTAAATGTGGATTTAGAAAAAGCAGGAAAAGAAATTAAAAATGATAAAGATGCAGAAGAATGGGCTGAGAAATATGTAAAAGATTTAATTGATGATGATTATGCAGTGATATATTATGAAGCAGACTCGGTTGAAATATCTAACCCGGACAATTCAGATGGATTGAAATATGTGGGAGTCTCTGATAGTATCACATATGGTTCTAAGGTATCATCATTATTTAATTCAAAAGCAAGGATTATTGTAAATGAAATAATAAAACATAAATGGACTTATGAGGAATATTATGATACAGCATGGAATGATACTCAGTATATACCTTTGGAAATCGCAAGACAGTTATTTCCGAATAGCTTTAGCGAGCGAAAAATAATTGTTAATAATTCGCACCATGGTGAATATTTACTTTTAGATATAGAGCAGGCAGATAAGTTGATTAAGAAATATGAGTTAAGAATTAATATCTTCAGAATAAGCTGGATCGTTCTCTTTGTTCTTAATATGATATTTTCAATTATAATCATGAGAAAGAAAGCAAATGCAGTGAGAATGAGTGAGGAATTTCCAAAATATGAATACACTCAGGATGAATATACCAAAAACGAATATACTCAAAGTGAATACGTACAGGATGAATACATTCAATATGAATATGATAGAGAACAATATAAAAAGGATTTAATGGATAAGTACAATTAACGTTATTTTTATTAATTTTTATAGCTCTGTTTCTTAATGTTCCTTAAGATTTGTAGTCAGTTATCATACAGTATGCTATAATAGCACCATGTAATAAGCAGAATGTAACGACAGATGAGAATTGAAGAGGCACGAATATGCAGCGAAATAAGATATTATGCTTTTTTGCTACAATTATGATAGCAGCAGTGACAATCTATGCAGTTTTTCGCGGCGGAGGGGTATCTTTTGGACAGCTTGCAGAGAGTATCAGGGATGCATCGGTTCCGGGGATTGCACTTTCCTGTATCAGTATGTTTGGCTTTATCTTTTTTGAAGGTGAGGCACTGCGGATGAACAAAATAAAAAGGTTTCATTGCTTTCATCTTATAAATTCCTTTCTAAACAGTTGGGCGCTCCCACAACGGTTGATGTGCCTATACACAAAAGCCCCCGAAACCCAGACCATATCGGTTCTGAATTCCGGGGGCAAAGGTAGGAAGAATGTTTGGTTCCTACTTGGTAGTCGGTTGGTAGGCTACCAACTGGTATTACCCTACAATTCGCTCCAATTTCTTATAATAAAGCATAGCAGCTTTAGTATCACAGTGCTTCTGATAGGCACTCTGCAAAGCACCTTTATCACAATGCCACAACTCAGCAAAAGGCTTCCACATGCACATTCTCTGCACCTTTCCCGACAGGAATGCGACAATCACGCTACGCTGAGTCCACGACTGGTTCCTCAAGGCATAGGATGCCCCTAGGATACCAGCTTCTGAAAGCCTATCCAACAAGTTTCTCATCTCTGGAAAGTCCAAAGACATAGGCAACAACGGCTCATTCCCACAAGCCCTATCATTGTCAACACCACAAAGAGAAGATTCCATCTCTCTTATCATCACCTCCAAGGTACTAGCCTCGGTCATTACTTTTTTCAACTGCGCTTTCAGGTTATTAATTCCTATTAAAATTGTTATTTCAGTCTTCATTATAGTATTTATTAAATAAATACCGATTTTGACGTGTTCGTTCCGCATAAGGCCTTACACCAAAATTGCCCATGCAAGATCGGTTTTTGGTTGATAAATAGACAAAAAAATGCCCGTCTCCAACAAGTGAAAACTCGTCAGAGGCGGGACATTCATTTATCTTTCAAATACAAAGGTATAACAATTTTCTCGAATTACAAAGAATTTCTGAAATAATACTAAGAAAAACTCATTTTTTCTTTCGTTTTAAAACTAAATCACATAAAAAGTGAATTTCTCAGATATATTTGTTCTGAACCACATGCGAAAGTTCAGTATATTTATAAACAAGCAAGTTGATATTTATTCACTTGCGAAACTTTAGTAAAGAGTCCACTTGAAAAAGTCATTTCGAAACGTGTCATTGATTGTCAATAAGTTACAAAGACAAAAAAATATGATTCGGGAATTTTTCAAGTGGACTCAGTAAATTTACGGTAGGTGCATCGCTCTACACAATCCTTATTTCATTGCAATCTTGATAGAATCCTTACCCACTTTGGCGATAACCAAAGACTCGGAAACGGCATAAGAGGCAGCACCATTATTACTTTTCTTGATTGCTTTTTCAAGAGAGGAAGCTCTCTGATATTCCGCTTCCTCTCTTAATTATTATCTACTGAAAGATTTTCTGAATCATCTTCTCAATACATTTTGCATCGTCAAGTGTATAGACATTCATTGCTTCATGCTCTGAAGGTTTCTTCATTCCCCACCATTCCCTGAGATTGGCACCTCGGGTTGATGACATGATGAACGAATTGAGAACAATCTGCTTATCGCCTGCACTTGGCGCAAGACGTACTTCCAAATCCTTGATTTTCTCGTAGAATTTAATCTTTGGATTCTCAGGCACAATATGCATCAAACCCTTCGGGTCGATAAAGTTGATATACTGCTTATCATCGGTATCAATCCAGAGAATATAGTCTGGATAGAAATTACCCGCTTCAAAGAAGCCCATACCTACCTTACTCTTGTTACGAAGCAAGAAGAGTGATTTATCCTTCCATTCTGCATCATGATTCTTCATATAGCAGTCGAGAAGATCTACGAAGGTCTTCTCATCTTCATTCAGCTGAACTGGAGAGACCTGTATCTTCAGATTGTTCTTCTTTACGCATACTAGAGGAGCATAGAGATGATGGCGGAAATCGAACAGTACGAACTGTTTGGCAAGCGTACTCTTTTCATATTCCGATATACCTCTTTCTGTTGCCAGTATCGTTGCAGCATCCGAAATGAACCTGTTGAGTTCTTCACCACAATCGCCGCCCACTTCTTCGGTCAGATTGATTCTATATTCATCCACGAAGTTGTTGTCGGTAGCCTCCAGCTCTCCATACTCCAGGTATTTGTCTTCCCATGCCTCTTTCTCAAACTTAAAGAATTTATCCATGTAAATCTTTAAAGCCATAATCGCAAAGTCAGTTACTTCTTCCCGGCGCTTGATGCTGTCAATCTTCAGATGGTCAGCAGGAACGATATAGCGATACCATTCTCTATCACCAAGAATAGAAGACAATCTGTCTCTGTCAATCGTGATATTGAAGTAGAGTTTCTCATTTTTATACATTTCGATTTCATCGAATATGCGATAATAATCGAGCAACGGGATGTTCTCCTCCGGCATATCAACAGGCTTGCTATTCACCTCTATGCGCATATCAATAGAACCACTGGATTCTATTGCCTGTACCTTGCTGCGGCAATCGAGTTTAACAGGATTTTTCATAAGATAGCTCTTGAAATTCTCGCCTGGCTTATCCAACAGCTTGCGTTCAGCATCTCTTTTGAATATCTTACCGCTTTTAACTCTTATCACACGGAGTTTTTTAGCTTTGGCTTCCTGATAACGTGATACCGTTGGCAAGGTAATCTCCGTAATCTGGTCGTTGCTTGGCACATCTTCCAACTCCAGGAATGCCTTGAACTCCTCCATGTAGTTAGCCTTTACTCCGAAAATGGTCAGCGTTTCCAATTTACCAATGTATTTTGGAGCCCGAACACCAGGAATATTGACAGCACGGCTACGCTTCAGCATACCATTATAGCCTTTCAGACGCACACCACGACCAAACATCTGGATAGCCTGGGAACCTTCACCTTTGGCAAAATTGATAAGCCCCATGGTGCTTACTCGCCAACTGTTCCAGCCTTCAGTAAACTTTCTCGAACCTATCAGGACGTTGATCTTGGAATCCTTGCGATTGATGGATTCAAAAAGCGAATCATTGTTGAATGATTCATTCTTCGTAACAACACCCTTGGTTTCACAGGATTTAATCAGCTTTGTTGTATCTCCGATACTGATCACGCCAAAGTAATCACCATCCTCGCCAATACGCATGCCTATCTCACCTGCCTTACTCAGATGGTCGAGATGAAGACGTGGTTCATCTGCATGACTCGTCGTATTGAAAAGCAGATGCAATATGTCTTCATAGAGCACCTGTCCATCAGGCGTATTACCCCCATTCAAATCGTAGAGAGGATTGAAATCATGCGAGAAGATATCAATGCCCTTGGCATCGATAAGACCCGTATTCTGCTGCACCACCAGGTTGATGCGCTGGACAGTTTGACGCTTGTAGCGAACAAACTGATCAATGAACATGATGACATCTTCAACATCTGTGAGACTTTCATCCTTGTTTGCCTTGTTCACGCTATTACCTACAAACACCAGCAGCGGATTTTCTATTCTGAAAGGAGCCAGCTCCCTGCCATATTCCAAGAAGCATTTCTTCTGCTGATAGAAGCTGAGAAGACAACCGGTCAGGTAAAGCAGACGGGAATCCTCACTGATATTGGCATCCTTCAGGTTATAGATACGATAATCTTTACCATAGCCATCTTTGTAGAAGTACTTATATGAGTAATCGAAGAGGATTGCCTTCTGATAGTCCTCCACGATATCCCGGTCTTTCTTTTTAGTCTTCTTGCCTGCCAGAGCCTGTTTAAATGTAGCAGAATACTCAAAGGTAAAGCCATCCTCAGCCATTTTCTGACGGTAGCCAACCCATTTTTCTCCACCTACCAAACCACGATGGCCTTCATCCACCAACAACAGATTATTGGTTTCAAAACTATCCACGCTGACCGTCTTGTCCTTGCCGACATCATCAAGCTTATTTATATCAATAATCAGTACTTCATTGCCATCAAATTTTAACGGACCTTCCTTGACAAAGATTTTGGCAGGTATCCCCGATATCTTCAGTTCCTCCAGATGCTGGCGGCTCATACCCTCATTCGGTGTCAGCAAGATGACATTATTGATATCTATGCTCGCATTGATGCGTTTAGCTCGCTTCAGATAATATGAAAACTGCAAGATATTGACATGCAGAATCAGCGTTTTACCAGAACCTGTAGCCGACATGTAGGCAAGTTTGTTCATCTTTGCCAAATCGAAGTCCTGGAAGCCAATCTGCCCCAAAGTACGGTCATCTTCATCATGAAGGAAATCTGTCAACTCCTGCTGGAAGGCTTCCTTATCAGAAAACCAACGATCCAGGTAAATCTCCGTGAAAAGGATGCTGAGATACTGAAAATATTTCCAGGTCAGTCCGCCTCTGTTTTCACCGATTTTCTGTGTATATCGTCTGATGTTTTCATCATACACTCGCAGTTTGGTTTCCGGTATTCTGCATCCAGGCTGTTTGAAGAAGTATTCAATGAACAGGGTATTACCAGTAGATTCATTGATACCTTCTTCTTCCGGCTAGTTCATCTGTCTTGCCAGCTGCTTCATATCCGTGATACCCAACTCTCGCTGCATGAATTTGAAGAGCACCAATTTTTCATCAAAGCGCAGTTCCTGCACCTGATTCTTTTTAGTCCTAGCCATAATTACATTTCTTCAAACATACGTTTATTAAATTCCTGCTCTGTCAGAACCACCTTCCATGATTCATCTGATGTACGAAGATTCTCCAGATTGTTGTCTCCGTTTACATAGATAATATCATACTCTCGGTCGAGCGGATTGATGCGATACTTTTCGAAATAAGCATCCAGGGCTGCATTGCTGGCCATTAAATCATCGCTGATGGTACGCCAGATGACCAGTGCCTTACGACCGTCTGGGAGCGTTCCTTCTATCTGGCGGAAGGCAAACTGGGTACCCTTTACCAAATCTACGGCACCTTCGTACATTGGCTTTGCAGCAGGAAGGCTGTCATAGCTTCTGATGATACCCTGATGCTTGACAGTAAGACCTATCAAATAGTTGAAGGTCTCGCAAACATCCACCTTACGAAGCTTCATCTCGTTCTTCTCCGTGATGTTCATCTCGTAGCTAAATGGAGCCTTAAATGCATCCAAATTCAACAAACTGCCCTTTGCTTCAAGGTCAAACATATAGTTGATGGTGTAGTCATCACCAAAGAGACTTGCCAAGCTTTCATCTTTCTTCAACTGGATGTTGTTCAGAGCATCCTCGTATTGTTCGAGGAGCATATACTTCATAATATGAGAAACACCAGTATTACGTGATAAAGGCTTACCTTTTTTCCATTCAGAGCTATAAATAATTTTCTTTACTCTTTGATGAGTCACTTTATTAAAATAAGCCCCCATTTCTATCAGGATATATTTTCTATTACCTTCTGGAAATTTTTTATTCAAATCTATGACAGCATGACCTGTTGTTCCCGAACCAGCAAATATATCCATTACTATAGAATCTCCTTTTTGTACTTCATTTATTGCATAAACACAATCGCTAACTGTATATAGAGATTTTGGGAAATCAAACTTTTTAGATCCGATAATATTATTAAGAAGTTTAGAACCATATACATTAGCATAATATTTTTCATCATACCAAACGGTCTTAAAACTTCCTTTAGATTTATCTCGCATTATCTGAACTATACCATTTTTCTCTTGCGGATATAATTCATCTATAATGCTTTCTACGGTATCTCTTGCAAAAACCCATTTTTTTTCAACTCCATCTTCTCCAATTGGATATACTATAATTTTATCATCACAAATAATATTTTGCTTACCAGGGTGGAAATTACTAGGGCAAGCTTCTCCTATTCCGATAATCTTATCACCACAAAGATTGACGAAAATCGGATAAAATGTATTTCCTTGCGGATTTCTTAAACCCGTAGGTCCCCAATCTCTAAATGGTTCTGTTGTTTTTTCTTTCTTTTCAACTTTACCAATAACATGTTTATAATCCTCAAAAAGGAAAAATGCATATTCATGGCTGTAAGAAAAATTATCCCCTTGTACACCGGCAGGATTATGAAGAACCGTTACCGCAGTTTTATTCCAATAAGGGAAAATTTCATCCAATAATTTCATCAAATTAAAGCCTTCATTCTCGTCAATTGCTGTCACAATCGCTCCTCTTTGAGTCTTCAATGGCGAAACTAATTCAAGTCTGTTTCGCATCATGGTAATCCAAGACGAATGCTTGAAGGTATTTTTATATAGAATCTCACTAGACTTAGCATTATATGGTGGATCTCCATAAATACAATTAACTCTATTCGTATACTTAGTCTGTAAAAGATTTAACGCATGGAAGTTATCACTATTTATCATCAATCCTCCCGTCTCCTTATCCAAATCATCATACTCAGCAAGAAGTCTATTCTTAAACTCCTCACTAAAGTGTTTGGTATCCACAATAAGGTTCTGATTTTGCTTCAAGAAGAGCACAGAAGGTACTGGGGTGAAAGGTTCTGTATGCTCCAAATCTTGCTGAATTTCATCAATAGCATACATATCAATCCACTCCTGTACTTGCGCCTTGTTCTGGCGAATTTCATCATAATACTCCTCTGGAATACGGTCGAGCGTAATACACCAGTTAGTCTCTACGACAAACTTTTTCTTCAACCAGAGTTTCTTCTGGAAGTTCTCAATCTGCGCCAAGAACTTGATAATAACACGGCCTACCTGCTTGATAGCACGAACCTTAGCGATATAAGTCTCCACACGAGCCTCATTTTCTGTATCAAGGTCATCAAGGTGCATCACCTCGTTCTTGATAAAGAAATCAAGCTCTCTTGTCAAGAAGCCACCCAGGTCCTTGTGAATGAAGTAATCAAAAGTATTCTTTGCCACATACGTCTTCAAGTGCTTATCCAAAAGACTTATCTGGTCCTTTGCCTTGGCATCAGGATTCGTAATTCGCAACAATTCCAGCATAACAGCAGTTGGTTGCGTACTGAGCCACTGCTTAATTTCTACTTTATTCTTTTCTGAATAGTCTACTTTCTTTTTCTTCTTACCCTCCTCGTCCGTCTTCACTTCTGCTTCTTTAGGCACATCAAAGATAAAGCGGATATTAACGGTCTTTTCCTCTTCGTTATATTCGAATGTCTTTACGCCAGGATACTTCTCCTCATCTTCTGTAAAGAGCATGAATTCGCGCTTTTTATTCTTGTCTTCCTTGTTGTTGTTCTGCTCTGTTGTAGCATCTACCAAAAGGAAATGAACCGTATAATCGCCAGCGGTAAAAGTATAATCTTTGAAATTTTCAGACGTCTTGATATAGTACTGGTCTTGATTAGCCCAGTACAACTTTACTTCCTCACCCTCGTAAGGAATAGCATAAACACCCTCCTTATAGCGGCGCTTGCTGATGAAATCTCCCTCATTATAGTAGCGGCTAAAGAAGTTGTAAAGCGCACTATATACGTCACTCTCCAAGGCACTCAAATCTGTGCCTTGCTGCAGTTGAGCCTTTAATTCCTTGTATTTAGGATTATTCTCAGGCGATGCACCAAAGGCAGCAGCCTGCTGTTCTATCTCAGCAATCTGCTTTCTGAGTTCATCCTTATTTCCCTGAGCAAAAGGCTCTAGTGTTTCTCTGATTTGCCTTGGAAGCCCTTCGGTAAAAAACTTCTGAATTTCCTTGCGTCGAATATTGAGGATTCGGTAGATACCGAAGTCAAGATCAGACTTATCCAATTCAAACATCTGGTTCAATAGTTCAATGAACCTTATCATTCTTTCATTCATTTATGCTTTTATTTTTTAGACTTTCGTTGAAAAATGTATAATAAATACCTTGGCAGAATCAGCCTGCGATATGATACGCTTCTGCAGTTCTGCTATCATGTTGCGGCGCATGATACTGACATCATCCTCCTTGTCATCCAGCTCGTTACGAAGGCGACGCTTCTTGCGATTCAGTTCATCCACATGCTGCTGGGCCTCTAACTTGGCCTGTATGCTATCAGCCCGCAAGGCATCCCGTTCTGCCTGAAGAATAGCCTTTTTTACAGTAGATAACTCTTCTTCCAATCCATTGAGCATATCACGCTCCCAGTTGAAGATACGAGTCTCCTCCTGCTGGAAGTAACCGAGATTGCGTTCATCTATCATTTTCAGTTTTGCAGCACAGCGGCGTTCACTGTTCTGCTGCAAACTGTCGAGGATGCGAGGAGGAATAGCTTCTACCGACGATTCACGACCACCATTCAAAAACAGCTTTTCGCAGTCATCCTGAGAAAGCGTTCTGCCCTGGTCTGTCAAGGCCGTGAAGATAGTATATTGCTCTTCTTCAACCGAAGCAACTTTCAGCTGCGCCATAATCAGATAACCTTCCTGATCCTGAAGATACTCTGGCAAGGTAGCATTCATCCGCATGGCCTTCTCTGAGAAATGGATTTCAGCACCATCTTCCGTATCCAGCGAAAGTGCCGTATTCAGCACATGCTGTGCCAACGGATGAGACAATCGGTAAGGAATACCTTCGGAATCTGATGCATTCAGCATACAGTAAACACCCTTCTTGCAACCAGCTACCGGCACTTGAAGACGGAAAGTATGCTTCGCATCATCGAAAACAGCTTCAGAGGAGAGCACAAACTTGGTCAATTCCCAGAAGATATGCTGATAACGGTTCAGAAAGGCACCTGTTGCATCCTTGGTAGTCCGCAAATGTTCCTGCACGTTAATATCAAAATGCTCAATCACCTGCTTGCGCACTTCATCCATGCGGGTATCAATCTCTTCCTGCATATCGTTCTGCAATTTCTCAAATGCGGCATCAATCTCTTCCTTGGAACGACACTGCTGGTAAATCTGCAGGATGCGGCTTTCAAAGTCTATACTGTCGGCCTTGCCAAGCACTTCATCACTGGCTCCGAAGACATCATCAAAGAGTTTAAACTTTTTACAAAGCAAATCAAAAACGCGAACATCCGCATAGTTGCGAGTGTTGATGAAGTTTACCACTACCACATCATATTTCTGTCCATAACGATGACATCTACCTATGCGCTGTTCGATTCGTTGAGGATTCCACGGCAGGTCATAGTTGATGACTAAGGAGCAAAATTGCAAATTCAGTCCCTCAGAAGCGGCTTCGGTGGCTATCATGATTTCGGCAGAATTCTTGAAATAATCCACAATGGCAGCACGCCTGTCGGCAGCCTTGATACCACTCACCTTGTCAGGATGGGCATCGCACCATTTCTTGTATATTTCGTTGGTCTGCGGTTCGCTGGCCTTGCCGTTGAAAAGCACTATCTTGCCTTCATATCCATTAGCTTCCAAGCTATCACGGAGGAAAGCCTGGGTCTTGGTTGATTCCGTGAAGATGAGAGCCTTGCGCTGGGCGCCTGACTTAGACTGAATCTTGAAACTTTCTTTCAAAGCAGCCAGCAGGGCTTCCGCCTTCGACTCCTTGCGAATCTTCTTAGCCTTCGCTATGAATGAATTGAGAAGAGCAATTTCAGCCTTTAACTTAGGAATACTGATTGCATCATCCTCATCAAACATATCAGTCTCTTCGTAACTATCCTCTGTATCCTCCTCAACATCAGCCATAAAATCAGGTTCATCATCGCCGAGAAGTTCATCAGCATCAAAACGTTCCATCTGTTCCTTCTTGAGCATTCTTTCCAAACGTTCACGTATATGCGTTAATGTGGAGATAAGTGCAAATATGGATGATGCCAGAATCTTGCGGATAATCATGGTTGTCAGCTTACGCTGTCCGGCTGGAACACTATAAATATCTTCTCTTCTCAGAAACTCTGAAACATCCTCATACAGTTCATACTCCTCATCGGTACTTGTAAACTTCTGCGTCAAAGGAAGGCGCTTGGTATAATTGATATACTCCTTTACATCCTTGCGAAGTGTACGGGTAAAGAGAGGCTTGATACGGAATCTCAGCTCGTCTATATTCTCACCATTGCCATAATCACGGCGGAAGGTCTTTTCGCTGCCGAAGAAATTCGGGTCTATGACTGTGGTCAGACCATAGAGTTCCATCAGGGAATTCTGGAATGGAGTAGCCGTAAGCAGGAGTTTCTTGGTTCCTGCCAGGGCATCTCGAACATCAGCAGCAGTGCGTGCAGACTTTCTATAAACATTTCTCAGTTTATGAGCCTCATCCACAATAGCCAAATCGAAGCCATGGCGCAATACCTCTGCCTTCTTCTTGGCAGCAAAGTTATAGGAGCAGATAATAACCCGATTGTAAGAGAATGGATTTTTACCTTCCGCAACATACGCATTAAAGACCTTTGCATCAAGGATTTCGCTAGCTATACCAAACTTCTCTGCAAGTTCAAAACTCCATTGTTTTCTCAGAGAAGCTGGACATACGATAATGATTTTACGTTTGCCTGTAGACCACATCTGACAGAGTACAAGTCCTGCTTCTATCGTCTTTCCCAATCCCACTTCATCAGCAAGAACGACGCCTTTACTCAGTGGAGACTTAAAGGCAAACAGAGCCGCATCAATCTGGTGTGGATTGATGTCAACAGCAGAATTAAGCAGAGACTGCGACAGATTCTGCAAATTGTCGCCTACAGATTTCTGCGAGAGCAGTTGGGCATAGTATTTAGCGTGATATCGAGTAATCATTTCGTTCTGTTTCGTTTTAACTGCAAAAATACTATTTTTTTTGGTAATTATACACATTTTATGTGTATTTTATTAGTAGAGAAAAGAGAATTAACGGAAATTAAAAGACATGCCAAAAGAAAAGCCCGCTATTCTTCACGAACGACGGGCTTCTGTAAACAAATTAATTTTAAAGTTATGTATCTCTTATAATTAAAGAGATAAGATTTACAAATATACATATTCTAGATAACTTATACAAGAATTGGGTGATTTTTTAAATTAAATTAAACTTCCAAGAGAAAATGCCACAATCCTTGCTTCAGCCTCTTTACCCATTCCGCCAACTTGACAGAAGAGCTTTTGATTACTATCGTTTCATTTTCATGTACCATAAGCCTATCTATTTAGTTGATATTCAAAATGCAAAGTAAATGAATATTAGCCTAACAGACAAGTTTTCGGAGTATTTTTAGTTTTCTTTGGCCTTTGAAAATGGTTAGGGCAACAGTCGACTAATATGTGTCCAATTCAAATTGTGTACGAACTCGTACACTTTTGAATAATCAGGAAATAAAATGTAATTTCCCCCAAGTTGGGGGAAATTTATAACTACCTGGTAATAAGCAGCATAGGACTTTTTGATATAATAGAGATTCGTCTTAGATTTGCCCTTATCCTTTCAGCTGCTGTAACTGACTCTCCGACAATCCTGTTATTTCCATCACCGTGGCAGCATC
>ERZ772883.1402-NODE-1402-length-18713-cov-3.346500_pt1 | contig 18713 bp, 17 predicted proteins | sample MGYA00580575_ERZ772883 | MGnify/ENA primary metagenome ERZ772883 (study PRJEB29015, sample SAMEA2737666) | human gut metagenome | biome: human gut; feature: human-associated habitat; material: faeces | place: China | collected 2012 ...
CCCGCCGCCGAAAAAGCGGCGCGGAAGAAGTATTTCGCGGGCATCGACAGCGGCTCGACGACGACGAACATGGTCGTGCTGGATGAAAACGAAGCCATGCTCGCCTTCTCCATCGTCCGAACCGGCCCGCGCGCGCACGTCGGCGCGCAGGCGGCGCTTGAAACCGTCTGCCGGACGCTGCACATCGAGCCGGACGCCCTTTCCGCCATCGTCGCGACGGGCTACGGCCGAAACAACATCCCCTTCGCCACGCGAACCAAGACCGAAATCACCTGCCACGCGCGCGGCGCGCACGCGCTGAACCCCGCCGTCCGCACCATCATCGATATCGGCGGGCAGGATAGCAAGGTCATCAACCTCGACGAAACCGGCCATGTCTCCGGCTTTATGATGAACGATAAATGCGCCGCCGGAACGGGGCGGTTTCTGGAAATGATGGCGCGCACGCTTGAGCTGGATATGGAGGAGATGAGCCGCCGCGGCCTGACGTGGGAAAAGGAGCTGACCATTTCCAGCATGTGTACGGTGTTCGCCGAATCGGAGGTGATTTCGCTGATCGCCGACAACCACACGGACAGCGACATCATCCACGGGCTGAACCAATCCATCGCCGGGAAGACGGCCGCCATGGCCGCGCGCGCCAAGGGACAGCCGCCCTATATGATGACCGGCGGCGTCGCGCGGAACCGAGGCGTTGTGCAGGCGCTGGAGGAGAAACTGGGCGCAAAGCTCTTCATCAGCGAAAACCCGGATCTCTGCGGCGCGCTCGGCGCGGCGCTCTTCGCCCTGCACGGCGATTGATTTTGCTTGCGCCCCGCGCGCAATCGCGGTATAATCGCGGTATAACCGGTATCAAAAGGGGGATTTCCGATGGGTCAGTCTTTTATTCCCGCGGGCTATGCGCCGCACCTTTCGCTGTATGAAACGCAGAGCGCCATCAGCCTGATTAAGCGCGTGTTCCAGGATGCGCTCTCCCGCGAATTGAATCTGCGCCGCGTGTCCGCGCCGCTTTTTGTCGAGCCGTCCTCCGGCCTGAACGACGATCTCAACGGCGTGGAGCGCCCGGTCGGTTTCGATATTCCCTGCGCGCACGCCAACGCGCAGGTCGTCCATTCTCTGGCCAAGTGGAAGCGCATGGCGCTCTATCGCTACGACATCCACCCCGGCAAGGGCATTTACACCGATATGAACGCCATCCGCCGCGACGAGGAGCTGGATAACCTGCACTCCGTCTACGTCGATCAGTGGGATTGGGAGAAGGTCATCACGCCGGAAGCGCGCACCCTGTTCACCCTGCATCAGGCGGTGACGGACATCGTCTCCTGCATCTGCGATACGCAGCTCACCGTGCGCGGCAAGTATCCCCAGCTATGCGATACCCCGCTGCTGCGCCGCCGCGTCACCTTCGTCACCGCGCAGGAGCTTGAGGATCTGTACCCGGATCTCACGCCCAAGCAGCGCGAAAATGCGTTCACCAAGAAGCACGGCACGGTGTTCATTCAGGGCATTGGCGGCAAGCTGCGCTCCGGAAAGCCGCACGACGGCCGCGCGCCGGATTACGACGATTGGGACATGAACGGCGATATCCTGTTCTACAACCCGATTCTGGACAGCGCGCTGGAAATCTCCTCCATGGGCATCCGCGTCAGCCCGGAATCGCTGGATCGTCAGTTGACGCTGGCGGGCTGCGACGACCGCCGCAAGCTGCCGTTCCACAAGATGCTGCTGGAAGGCCAGCTTCCCCTGACGATGGGCGGCGGCATCGGCCAATCCCGCCTGTGCATGCTGCTGCTGGGCAAGGCGCATATCGGCGAGGTTCAGTCCTCCATCTGGAACGAGCAGACCCGCAAGGTCTTTGAGGACGCGCATATCACGCTGCTGTAACTCCTTCCGTCACGACTTCGTCGTGCCACCTCCCTCAAAGAGGGAGGCACAGACTGTAGACAAAAAGCTAATCTCCCTCAAAGAGGGAGGCATCCTTCTTTTTCCATTCCTTTTTCTCTTCGCGAAGGCATTGAATCGCGCATCATCTTAAAGCCTATATCTTAGGGGGTTATTATGCAATATACGATTGAAAACGAGTTCATCCGCCTGACCGTCGATTCCCTCGGCGCGGAAATGGTCAGCGCCGTCGATCTGGCTACCGGGAGCGAGATGATCTGGTGCGCCGATCCCGCCGTCTGGAACCGCCACGCGCCGATCCTCTTTCCCTACGCGGGCAAGCTGACGGGCGGCCATTTCAAGGCGGAGGACGGCAAAATCTACGCCGGCGGCCAGCATGGCTTCGCCCGCGACATGGAGCATACTTTGCTGAACCAGACCGCGCGCGAATTGACCTTCGAGCTGCTTTCAAGCGACGAGACCCGCGCCGTCTGGCCGTATGATTTCGCGCTGCGCACGACCTTCTCGCTCGAAGGCCGCCGCGTCCGCCACGCCGTCAGCGTCCGCAACACGGGCAAAGCGACCCTGCGCTTCGGCCTGGGCTTCCACCCCGGCTTCACCCTGCCGTTTGACGACAAACACACCGATGCGGATTACGACATTCTGTTTGACACGGTGGAATCCCCGCTGTGCCTGAACACCGCGCCGAACGGGCTCATCGGCGCCGCGCCGGATTACTACCTCGCCCGCAACGTCACCCGCATCCCGCTGAGCGCCGAGCTGTTTGCGCGCGACAGCCATTGCATGGTGAACCTCAAATCCAAATCCATCTGCGTGCTGGAGCGCGACACCGGCCGCCGCATCCGCGTGGATATCGAAAACTTCCCGTACACGCTGATCTGGTCCACGCCGCAAAAGCCGATGCGCTTCATCTGCGTCGAACCGTGGCACAGCATCCCCGGCGAGGACAACGGCCCCATCGAGTGGGCTCAGAAGCCCTGCGCCGCCAGCCTTGAGCCGGGCGAGGTCTGGCAGACCGCGCTGGATATGGCGTTTGAGCGGTAAGCGGGCGGGATGAGCCCGCTTTCACCTCCGTTGGAGTCGTGATACGTCAAAAGGAGCTGTCAAGCTCAATCCCAATCGTTCAAGAATCATAAAACACTGGGTTTCTCTTGAACGATCGGTTTTGTCAGCTTGACAGCTCCGTTTTTTTACTTACATCGCGAACATCGTCATGCCCTGCAAGCCCTTGATCTTCACGCTGAACGCGCCGCTTCGGGCGGTGAAAATCTGCCCGTCGTCGGAAACGAGCGTCTGCGCGCCGGAGACGTCCGCGCTCGTCAGGTAGACGACGACCTCTCTGGCGCTGCGGTTGATGAGCGTCACGGCGCAGGCGTTTTCGGCCTTTTTGCCGAACGCATCCTTCCCGTTTTCGTTTTTGCGGATCACGCCCAGCACAGCCGAGCAGGGCGCGATATACGCACATTCGCCGGTTTTCAGCACGGGGTGGCCGTTTCGCATGGCGGCCATGGCTTTATACCGCGCCAGCATATCCTGATCCTCGCGCCCCCACGGATAGGTACGGCGGCAGAACGGGTCGGCGCAGCCCTCCACGCCCGCCTCGTCGCCGTAGTAGATGCACGGCATGCCCGGCACGCTGAACATAAACCGCAGCATCAGCTGTTCGCGCAGCGCGCCGATCATGCGCTCCTCCTGAGAAAGGCGGTGATCCGCACGCTGGCTGCGGGGAATATCACTGCCGTCGTTTCCGGCCAACACGTTGAGGATGCGCGGCCTGTCGTGGCTGCCCATCAGGTTCATCAGCGCGTAGAGGAACGGCTTGGGATAATTCTGCGCCAGCGAGGAAAGCTCCTTGGCGACGGCCGCCGCGTCCTTCTGCGCCATCAGAAACGCGATCAGCGCGTCGCGGAGCGGGTAATTCATCACGCTGTCCAGCGTGTCGCCGAGCACATAGGAGCGCATCTGCCCGTAGGCGACCTTGTGGCTCGCATCCTCCCAGACCTCGCCGAGCACCGCCGCGTCCCTGGATACGTCCTTGACCTGCCTGCGCAGCTCGCGCAGAAACGGCATCGGCAGCTCGTCGGCCACATCCAGCCGCCAGCCGCTCGTGCCCTTTTTGACCCAGTGGCGCACGACGGAATCGTCGTCCTCCAGAATGAAGCGGCGATAATCCTCGTCCATTTCGTTGACGTTCGGCAGGGTTTTGAAGCCCCACCAGCACTCGTAATCGTCCGGCCAATGGCGGAAGGTAAACCATTTGTAATACGGCGAATCGGGGTCGCGGTACGCGCCGACGTGCTCGCCGTAGGTGCCGCGGCGGTTGAAATACAGGCTGTCGTCGCCGACGTGGGAGAATACGCCGTCGAGCATCACGCGCATGCCCAGCGCCTCGGCCTCTTTGCACAGGCGCGCAAGCGCCTGCTCGTCGCCGAACATCGGATCGACCCTGCGATAATCGCTCGTGTCGTATTTGTGGTTGGTGCGCGCGCAGAAGATCGGATTGAAATACAGCACGCTCACGCCGAGCTGCTTGAGGTACGGCAGCTTCTGCCGCACACCCTCCAAATTGCCGCCGAAGAAATCGTTGGCAAAGTTGTCGCCGTTTTCGGCGATGTTGAGGAAGGGCATTTCATTCCAATCCTCGTGCAGGATGATATTCTGCCCGTCCTTGGCGTGCATGAGCGCGTCCGTGCCTTCGCCATGGCAGAAGCGATCCACCATGATCTGATACATAACGCCATCGCGCATCCACGCTGGGGTATCGTAAGCCGCGTCGTAAACGGTGAGCTGGAAGCTCTCCTCGCTCCCCATCACGCCCTCGCCGCAGCCGGTGTGATCCCCCGGCGCGCCGAGCACCACATGCTCGCCCTTGTATTCGCACTCGAACCGATACCAGAGCAGCCGGGGCTTATCGCCCACGCCGATCTGCGCCTCGTAGATCATTCTGCCGTCCTTCAATCCCAGCGGGCGCATGGGATAACGGCGCTCATCGCCATTCCAGACACGCAAAAAAAGCTCAACCGGCGCCTGTTCATCTTCCACCGTCAGACGCAGCCGAACCTGTCCGCCCGTCGCCACCGCGCCCTGCGGCTTGCGATCGAACGGGTTGAGGGTATGATGCTTCAAAACCATGCTCTCGAAACACTCCGTCTTTTCAAATTTCTGCCCCGCCGTTCCGCGCGGGGGCTTTCTGCGCTCCATTGTAACGTACTTGCCCCGCGCCTGTCAAGCGGCTTTGCGCCGCCCGCCGCGGTGGGAAGATTGCGGTGGAAAGAGTTCACATTTTTGTTTCATTTTCATTGCTTCCCTGCTACATCCGCGCGCTATAATATCCCCCACGTAAGGTTAGAAAGGGGGGCACGCCGCATGGCGAAGCGAATTTTTTCTCTGGCGGCAGTCTGTCTCCTGGGTTTCATGCTGCTGCCCGCCGGAAACAAATCGACGCAGACGCTCTCCGCGCCCGACGCGCCAGCGCGCGAGGCGACGAGCGGCGAGCTGCCGGACGAGCGCCTGCTCTTTCCGGAATTGACCGATTCAGACATTTCGGAAATTCACATCCGCGCCGGGGACGACTGCGCGTTTGATTTCAGCGTGCGCGGCGAATTGAGCGTCAACGGGCAGAAAGCCGACGGCGAGGTTTTTTCCACGCTGCTCGACCAGCTGACGGCGGATTGCTTCATCCCCTGCGAGGATTTTGAGCCGCGCGGCGAGCCGCTGCTGACGGTGACGGTCTCCACCGATACGCAGGATTTTTCCGCCCGTTTTTATCAGGACAGCGAAGACGGCAAATACGCCTACGTCGTCGCCGGGGCTGAAAAGGAACGCTGCTTAAAGACGGACGCATGGCGCGTGGGCACGCTGCTGCTGACGTGCGAGGGCACGCGCATTTTCGACGCCAGCGGGCAGGAAACGCCCGTGGATTAGCCCTTCAGCCATTCTTCCCAGATTTCCGGGCAGTATCCGACGGTGGCGCGGCGGCCGTCGCGGACGATGGGCAGCCGAAGGAGCTGCGGTTTTTCCAGCAGCCCCGCGAGAATCGAATCGCGGTTTTGGGTGTAGGCGATCACGCTTTCGCGATACGCCTTGCTCTCCTTGTCGCAGAGCGCGTCCAGCCCGACCGCGGCGGCGACGCTCTCCAGTTCCCGTTTGCCGATACCGTATTTGAGCACGTCCACGCGCTGATACGCGACGCGGCGCTCCTTGAAAAAGCGCTCGGCCTTCTGGGTGTCAAAGCCTTTTCCGCAATAAATCTGATAAGCCATCTTGATTCCTCCGTTCTTTTCCTTATAATAGAGCATGACGGCTGATTCCGTCAAGCCGATAAGCAATAGGGAAAACCACGGAGGTTTTGCATATGAAGAAAAAAATCGCGCTCGTCACCGGCGCATCCGGCGGCATCGGCGGCGCGTGCGCCGAAAAGCTGGCGCGGGAGGGCTACACGGTTCTGGTTCACGGCTGCCGCGGAATTCGGCAGGCCGAGGCGCTGGCCGACCGTCTCTGCGCAAAGGGGCACGACGCGCACGCGGTTTTCTGCGATCTGGCCGACAGCGAGAGCGTGCAGGCGATGTGCCGCGACGTGCTCGCGCTGTATCACCGCGTCGATGCGCTGGCGCTCTGCGCGGGCATATCGCACACCGGGCTTCTGTGCGACATGACGGACGCGCAGTGGCGCGCGGTGATGGATGTGAACGTCTCCGGCATGTTTTACCTCATCCGCGCGCTCGCGCCGGGCATGGTCTCCCGAAACGAGGGCGCGATTGTGACGGTTTCCAGCATGTGGGGGCGCGTCGGCGCGTCGTGCGAGGTCGCGTATTCCGCCAGCAAGGCCGCTGTGATCGGCCTGACCCGCGCGCTGGCCAAGGAGCTGGGGCCCAGCGGCGTGCGCGTCAACTGCATCGCCCCCGGCGTGATCGACACGCGCATGATGGATGAGCACAGCGACGAAACCAAGGCCGCGCTGGCGGAGGAAACGCCGCTTTGCCGCCTCGGCACGCCGCAGGACGTGGCGCAGGCCTGCGCGTTTCTGCTCTCGGACGCGGCCTCCTTCATCACCGGGCAGGTGCTCGGCGTAGACGGCGGCTACATTTAACAAATTTTTTTCAAACATTTTCCGACAGGATTTCACACAAAAATGACGGAATCCGCCCATCCGCGCACGAAAATTGTGGTCAGTTATCGACAGCGACCACATCATATTGTGGATAACCCGCGATGAACCAGCAGAGCATACGGATGAAAACTGCATTTTCTTTCTTTTCGCCGTCTGCCAAAAAAGCCTTGAAAACAGGGCTTTTTTTTGATATGATAGGAAAGCTGTCATAGGAAGTTATCCACAGGTGGAGTCTATCTTTCCACAAGCTGTGGAAAGTATTGTGGATATCCACAGTATATCCACAGGGATATGTGTACAGATTGTGGGAAAGCGGCCGTCACGCGCCGCAGAAGATACGGAGGTTTCCGCCATGGATCATATCGAATTATGGGATAAGGCCAAGGCGCTGATGCGCGAGGAGCTGGCCAACGTTTCCTATACCACATGGATCGAGCAGCCGCTCAAGCCCGTGTATGTGGTGGACGACAAGCTCGCGCTGGAAGTCATCAGCGATTTCAACGAGAAGACCATCCGCGCGCGCTATCTGCCGATGATCACCGAAGCGGTGAGCCAGGCCGCCGGGCGCGAAATGACCATCGAGCTGATGAGCGTCAAGGAGCGCATCGAGTGGCAGGAGCGCCAGAAAAAGGAAGACGCTCCGGCGATGCAGGGCATCAACATGTTCAACCCGAAATCGACGTTTGACACGTTCGTCGTCGGCTCGTCCAACCGCTTCGCGCACGCCGCCGCGCTGGCCGTCGCCGAGCAGCCGGGCATGGCCTACAACCCGCTGTTCCTCTACGGCGGCGTCGGCTTGGGCAAGACGCACCTGATGCACGCCATCGGCCACTTCATTCAGGATCATTTCCCGAACATGCGCATGCTCTATCTGCCCAGCGAGATGTTCACCAACGAGCTGGTCGCCGCCATCAAGAACAACAAGAACGTGGAATTTCGCAACCGCTTCCGCAACGTCGATGTGCTGATGCTGGACGATATTCAGTTCATCGCCGGACGCGATTCCACGCAGGAAGAGTTCTTCCACACCTTCAACGCCCTGCACAGCGCGGGCAAGCAGATCATCATCTCCTCCGATAAGCCGCCGCGCGAAATCGCCCGTCTGGAGGAGCGCCTGCGCAGCCGCTTCGAGTGGGGCCTGATCGCCGACATTCAGAAGCCGGATTTCGATACCCGAATCGCCATCCTGCGCAAGAAGGCCGAAAACGAGGGCATTGAAATCAGCGACGAGATGCTGGAGCTCATCGCCGGACGCATCGAGAGCAACATCCGCGAGCTGGAAGGCTCGCTGACCCGCGTCAACGCCTACGCCAAGCTAAACCACTGCGAAATCAACGAGGAGGTCATCTCCCACGCGCTGCACGATATCGCCGTCGTGCGCGATCCCAAGCGCATCACGCCGGAGCTGATTATCGACTGCGTAGCCGATTATTACAGCCTGAGCGCGGATATGCTGCGCGGCGATTCCCGCAAGAAGGAAATCGCGCTGGCGCGCCACGTCGCCGTCTATCTGACGCGCGAAATGACCGGGCTGAGCCTGCCGCGCATCGGCGACGCTTTCGGCCGCGATCACTCGACGATCATCAATTCCTGCGACAAGGTGACCAAGATGCTCGATACCTCTTCGGATATGAAGAGCTCGATTGCCGATCTGAAAAAGATCATCACCGAGAAATAAATACATTGAGGCTCTGCCCCAACCCCGGCAGAAAACTGAGTTTTCTGCGCTTTCCACCGCCGACGCTGTTTCGCAGCGTCGGTTTTTTTCCACAGTTTGTCCTTGAATGTGGAAAACCGGCTCGATTTTCGTAATCCTTCGGATTTATAACCCCGGGTGCAGGGTCGCAACCCTGCTCGTTTCAAAGGGGGTTATGGGGTTCTTAGGGGATTTAAGGGGGAGAAATCGAAATCTCCCCCCAATCCCCTAAGCCCAGCGGAGCGTCGTGCATCGTCCGCAGACGATGCTTCCCTTTTCTTCTCCACTCAAAACGTAAACTTTTCGGACGTGCAATGCGTGCTCTTACTTGTTTTCTACGCATTTGAGACTTGATTCTTCGTTTTTCGTTTTTTCAAAAAAACTTCAAAACCCCGTTGACAAACCGTTTTTCGCGTGGTATACTTCATCACATTAAAGCGCTAACACATTAAAGCAAACAGCCGGCAAATCTTCGCCGGTCATTCGGAAAGGAGCAACCCCCTATGAAAAAGATGCTTGCCGCTCTGCTGGCCGCCGTCCTCACCCTCTGCTTCGCCGCCGCGCTGGCGGAAGATACCGGCCTTGCGGATGTCAAGGCGAAGGGCACCCTCGTGATGGGCTTTGACGAGGAATATCCGCCGATGGGCTTTGTCGATGAAAACGGCGAATACGTCGGCTTTGACATCGATCTGGCCAAGGAAGTCACCGACCGCCTCGGCGTGGAGCTCGTCCTCCAGCCGATCTCGTGGGATTCCAAGGAGCTGGAGCTTTCCGGCAAAAACATCGACTGCATCTGGTCGGGTCTGACGATGACCCCGGAGCGCATCGAGCAGATGACCTTCTCCATCCCGTATCTGGCCAACGAGCAGATTCTCGTCGTTCGTTCCGATTCCGGCATCGCCTCTGAGGCGGATCTTTCCGGCAAGGTGCTCGGCACGCAGGCCGGTTCCAGCTCCGTGGACGTGCTGAACGCGAACCCCGATCTGATGGCGGCCATCGGCGAGCCGCAGCTGTACGATGATTTCGTAACCGCGCTGATGGATCTCAAGCTCGGCGGCATCGACGTGCTGCTGATCGACTCCGTGGTCGGCAATTACTACATCGCCCAGCAGGACGATCCGACCCAGTTCACCGTGCTGCCCGAGGTGCTGGAGGCCGAGGAATACGGCATTGCCTTCCGCAAAGGCGAACAGACCCTCGCCGACGCGGTGAGCCAGCAGCTCATCGACATGTTCAAAGACGGCACGCTGGATACCATCCGCGCCAAGTGGTTCGCCAATGACATCACGCTGGTCGCCCAATACGCGAACTGACAAATAGCCATTTTCTCCCCGAAGGGGGAGAAAATGGCCCTTTCCGTCCATATCACCTTTTCGGAGGCCTTCATGCGATACTTCAACAATTTCGATGCGTTTATGAAGCTCGTGCTTTCCATGACGGGCGGATTTTATAACACGCTGATTATTTTCTTCTTCACGCTGCTGTTTTCCCTGCCGCTCGGCCTGGCCGTGGCGCTGCTGCGCATGAGCAGGCGCAAAATCGTCAGCGTGCCGACGTCGCTGTATATTCTGGTGATGCGCGGCACGCCGCTGATGTTGCAAATCTTCGCCATCTATTTTGCCATTCCGACGCTGACGGGCGTGAACCTCGACCGCATGAACGCCACCATTCTCGCCTTTTCCATCAACTATGCCGCCTATTTCGCCGAAATCTTCCGCGGCGGGATTCAATCCATCCCCGTCGGGCAGCGCGAGGCCGGTCAGGTGCTGGGCATGACGCGCGGACAGACGTTTTTTCACGTCATCCTGCCGCAGATGGCGAAGCGCGTGCTGCTGCCGGTCAGCAACGAGGTGATTACGCTGGTCAAGGATACGTCGCTGGCGAACGTGATCGCCGTCGCCGAGCTGTTCCGCGCGGCGAAGAACGAGGCCAGCCGCACCGCCTCCGTCGAGCCGCTCTTTGTCGCGGGGCTTTTCTATCTGCTGATGAACGGCGCGGTCTCGCTCGTGTTCGGCTGCCTCAATCGCCGCATGGCGTATTACAAGGATTGATAAGCGCTCCGGCGCGGAAACGGAAAGGAAGAACAAGGGTCATGCTTCAGGCGATTGACATCAGAAAAAAATACGGCGACAATGAAATTTTGAAGGGCGTGACCGTGCGCGTGGACAAGGGCGAGGTCGTCGCCGTCATCGGCCGCAGCGGTTCGGGCAAGAGCACCCTCCTGCGCTGTCTCAACCACCTTGAAACCATCGACAGCGGCGAAATCCGCATCGACGGTCAGGCGATGGTCACCACCGGCGCGGACGGCGCGGCGCGCTATCGGACGGAAAAAGACCTGCGCGGGCTCTGCCTCAAGATGGGGCTCGTCTTTCAGGATTACAACCTCTTTCCGCATTACACGGTGCTGCGCAACATCGTCGCGCCGCAGCAGCTGGTGCTCCACCGAAGCCGCCAGGAGGCCGAGCAGAAGGCCATGCTCCTGCTGGAAAAGGTCGGCCTCGCGGATAAGGCGGGCGCGTATCCCTGCAACCTCTCCGGCGGGCAGTGTCAGCGCGTCGCCATCGCCCGCGCGCTGGCCATGGATCCGGAAATTCTCTGCTTTGACGAGCCGACCAGCGCGCTTGACCCGCAGCTCACGCAGGAAGTGCTCTGCGTCATCCGCCAGCTGGCCGCCGAAAAGCGCACGATGATCGTCGTCACCCACGAAATGAACTTCGCCCGCGACGTGGCGGATCGCGTGATTTATATGGAAAACGGCCTCGTCGCGGAGGATGGCCCGGCCAAAGAGGTGCTCGGCAGCGCCCGCAGCGCGGCCATCCGCGCGTTCGCCGGGGAATGCGGCGATTGAGCAGCCATTTCTGCGCCCTCTTGCGCGTTTTTGCGCAAAGAGGGTCTTTTTCCTGCCGGAAGTTTAGCTGCATTAAACCTGCACATTTTTCCCGCTGAACTTTATGGTTGACACGGCGCTTTTTCTAGCATATAATCATGCTGTTTTTATGGGTTGCGGCGCTAAGCCCCGCCCGCACAGGCTTGATGACTCAGGGAGGAAACCATGCAGGATACCCTTCTTTCTTTACAGCACATTTCCAAGAATTTCGGCGAGGGCGACGTTCTGCGCGATATCTCGCTGGATGTCGCCAGGGGCGAGTTCGTCACGCTGCTGGGCGCGTCCGGCTGCGGCAAGACGACGACCCTGCGCATTATCTCCGGCCTGGAAACGCCGGACGAGGGCACGGTGCTGCTGGATGGCCGGGACGTCACCGCGCTGCCGCCGGAGCGCCGCCCCGTCAACACGGTCTTTCAGAGCTACGCGCTCTTTCCGCATATGAACGTCGAAAAGAACGTGGCCTACGGCCTGCGCGTGCGCAAGATGGATAAAGCCTCCATCGAAAAGCGCGTGCGCGAGATGCTCGAACTGGTGCAGATGGCGGATTTTGCCAAGCGCATGCCCAGCCAGCTTTCCGGCGGCCAGCGCCAGCGCATCGCCATCGCCCGCGCGCTCGCGCCCGAACCGGAGCTGCTGCTGCTGGATGAACCGCTGGGCGCGCTGGATTTGCAGCTCCGCCGCCAGATGCAGCTTGAGCTCAAGCGCCTGCAAAAAAAGCTGGGCATCACTTTCGTCTACATCACCCACGATCAGGAAGAGGCCATCAACATGTCCGACCGCATCGCGGTCATGCGCGACGGGCGCTTTGAGCAGCTCGGCACGCCGGAAGAAATCTACGACGAGCCGAAGACGCACTACGTCGCGCAGTTCATCGGCCGTTCCACCATTCTTAGCGGCAAGGTGGAATCCGTCGGAAAAGATACGGCGGTCATCCGCGGCGCATGCGGCAGCTTCACGGCGGACGCTTCCCGCGCGCAGCTTTCCGCGGGCGAGGACTGCGAAATCTGCGTGCGCACGGAGCGGATGCGCGTTTCCCCCGTGCCGGTCGAGGGCTTCCAACTGCCCGTCACCGTGCGCGAGGCGCGCTACGCGGGCGGCAGCGTGCTGACCTATGCCGTCCTCCCCGACGGCGAGGAAGCCGTCGCGACGAGCGAAGGCCGCCTCAGCGACGCGCTCACGCCCGGCAGCACCGCTTACCTGTATTGGAATCCCGCGCAGGCCGCGGTCATTGGGGGGACGTCCCATGGCGCGTAAAAACACCCTTCAGGCGCACGAGCGGCGCACCCACGCGCTGATGACCGCGCCGATGGCGGCCTTCGGCGTGCTGCTGGTCGCCCTGCCGCTGATCTACGTGCTCTGCACGTCGCTGGTGACGGGCGGCAAATTCCAATTCGGCATGCCGCTGACGCTCGCCAACTACAAGGCGCTGCTGCGCGAGGATTATCTCAAGGTCTTCGCCAACAGCCTTCAGCTCGCGTTCTTCACGACGGTCATCTCTCTGCTGGTGGGCTATCCCTTCGGCTACTGCATGGCGCGCGCGCCGCGCAAATGGAAGGCGCTGCTGATGATGCTGGTCATCATCCCGTTCTGGACGAGCGCGCTGGTGCGCATCTACGGCTGGAAAATCCTCCTGCAGGCCAACGGCCCGGTCAACGGCGTGCTCCGTTCGCTGGGGCTGATTCAGAAAAACATCAAGTTTCTCGGTTCCTACGGCTCGGTGCTGCTGGCGATGGTTTACTGCCTGATTTCCTTCATGATTCTGCCGTGCCACAACGCGGTGGATAAGATGGATTTCACGCTGGTGGAGGCCTCGCGCGATCTGGGCGCAAGCCCCGTTCGGGCGTTCTTCACCGTCACGCTGCCGCTGACCATGCCGGGCATTCTCGCCGGCTGCGTGCTGGTGTTCGTGCCCAGCGTCGGCCTGTTCTATCTGTCGGATATTATGGGCGGCGGTCTGGTGCTGGTGGGCAACCTCATCCGCGACCAGCTTCTCAAGGTGCGCGACTGGAACGTCGGCTCGGCCATGAGCATGGTGCTCATCGCGCTTTCCGCCGGCATTTATCTGCTGTATCGCAAGGTCGGCGGCGATGATCTGGGGGTGATGTGATGGCGCAGGCGAAGCGGCGCAAAAAGCGCAAAATCTTTTCCCCCGTCTATCTGACGCTGGTGCTGATCGTCCTCTATCTGCCGATTCTGATGGTCGTCATCTATTCCTTCAACAGCGGGCGCACCATCGGAAGCTGGCAGGGCTTTACGACCAATTGGTACAGCCGCCTGTTTTCCAACGCCCTGATGGCCGACGCGCTCAAAAATTCGCTGGTTCTGGCCGTCGTCTCCAGCCTGCTGGCGGGGGGCATCGGCACGCTGGGCGCAATCGGGCTGGCGCGGTCGCACCTGAAGCTCGGCGGCGCGGTCGAAACCATCGCCACCCTGCCGATGATGATCCCCGAGCTGGTGCTGGGCATGGCGTATCTCTCCGTGTTCACCGCCGTGGGCTTTAAGCTCGGCATGGGCGCGCTGGTGCTGACGCACACGACCTTCTGCATCCCCTATGTGTTCATCAACGTCAAATCCCGCCTGATCGGCATGGATCCTTCGCTGTCGGAGGCCGCGCGCGACCTCGGCGCAAGCCCGACGCGCGTTTTGAAGGACATCACCCTGCCGCTGATCTTCCCGGCGGTGCTTTCCGGCATGATGCTTTCCGCCGCGATGAGCCTTGACGACGTGGTGATCTCCTTCTTTGTCACCAGCGCGGAGACGACCACCCTGCCGCTCAAGGTCTACACCGGCCTGCGTTCCGGCGGCACGCCGGAGATCAACGCGCTCTCCACCCTGATGCTCGGCGTGATCTTTATCTGTGTGGCCGCTACTCAATTGATAACGGCCAGAAGCAACGCAAAACTCCAATAAGCATCAAACGCATCCCGCGTTTGAGATAGATCAACCATTCCTGATTAAGGAGGGACATGGACATGAAGAAACTTCTTTGCCTGCTGCTTGCGCTGCTGACCATCGGCGGCTGCGCCCTGGCGGAGACCGAGAACAAGACCGACGAGGCCGTGCTCAACATCTTCACCTGGGAAGGTTACATCGACTACTCGACCGTCATCAAGCCGTTTGAGGAGGAGACGGGCATCAAAGTCAACTACGCGACCTTCTCCAGCAACGAGGAGATGTATGAAAAGCTCTCCGCGGTGAACGGCAGCGATTACGACGTGGTGCTGGCCAGCGACTACATGCTCAACACCACCCGCGAAGCCGGGCTGATGCAGCCGTTCGACCCCGCCATCGTGGATAACTATTCCAACCTGAACGAGGGCTTCACCCATCAGTTCTTCGATCCGGACGACCAGTACGTCGTGCCGTATGTGAGCGGCATTCCGCTGATCGTCTACGATCCGTCCGCGGTGGAGATCGACATCAAGGGCTTCAACGACCTGTGGGATCCGTCCCTTGAAGACAGCCTCGGCCTGATCGACGACGCGCGCGTGACCATCGGCATGGTGCTGCTCTCCATGCACCAGAGCATGAATACCACCGACGACGCGGTGCTCGCGGAGGCGGCGGAAAAGCTCGACGCGCTGCGCAGCAACATCCACGTGCTTGAATATGAGAACCTGCACAACTATCTGGTTTCCGGCGATATTTCCGTGGCCTACACCTTCACCCCGTTCGTCGCGCTGGCGCTGGACGCCAACCCGGATTTGAAGGTCGTCTGGCCGGAAGAGGGTCTGGGCTTCGGCATCGACGGCTGCTTCATCCCGGTGAATGCGCCGCACGCCAAGAACGCGAACCTCTTCCTCCAGTACATGCTGCGCCCGGAAGTCGCGGCGACCTGCGTCGAGTATCAGTATTATTGCAGCCCGAACGAGGCGGCGAAGGCCTGCCTCTCCGAAAGCTATCTGAACAACCCGGTGTTCAACGGCATTTATGACCGCATCGACGATGCGGAGTATGTGCGCAACCTGTCCAGCGAGGACGAGCAGAAATACCAGGATATCTGGACGACGTTCAAGCTGAGCATGCAGTGACTCCTTCCGGCTGCTGTTGCGGCCGAAGAAGAGGCGGCTTTGCCGCCCCGTCCTGAAATGCCCGTCCGATTTCGGGCGGGTTTTTCAGGACGGATGAACCGCCATATTTTTCTGTTCGTAAGATGGAGTATGGAGGAGAAAACCATGTCAAAGCTGTTCATTTCCGGCGGCACGGTCATCGACCCGGAGACCCTGTCGCGCTTTCAGGCCGATGTGCTCTGCGAGGACGGGCGTATCGCCGCCGTCCAACCGGCGCAGTCGGGCGCACCGAAGGACGCGCGGGTGATCGACGCTTCCGGCTGCTTCGTCTGCCCCGGCTTTATTGACCCGCACGGCCATATCGACGGCTGCAAATACACCGGCACGCTCTCCCTGCTTCAGGGCATCACGACGACGGTGGGCGGCAACTGCGGCTTTTCCCCGCTGGATATAGACGCATTTCTGCGCAGCCAGACGGCATTTCCGATTCATCAGGCGGAGATGATCGGCCTGTGCGCGCTGCGCGAGGCGGCGGGCGTCACCGATCTGTTCGCCCCGGCCAAACGCGCGCAGGTACACACGATGGAAGCCCTCTGCGAGCGCGCGCTGCAAAGCGGCGCGGCCGGCGTTTCCCTCGGGCCGGGCTATGCGCCGGGCACGTCGCTGGAAGAGATGGAAGCGCTGTGTACGATGGCGCGCCGCTACGGCAGACCCGCCGCCATCGACACGCGCATGTTCGCCATGACCGACCTCAACTCGCTCAGCGAGGCCATCGAGCTGGCCGAGGTCACGGGCTGCCGGATGATCGTCTCGCACTTTGAATATCAATACGGCGTGGGTGTCGAATACAAGGCGCTGGAGATGCTGGAGCTGGCGCGCGCGCGCGGCGTGGATATGCGTCTGGACAGCGGCATGTACAAGGATTGGTGTTCTTCCATCGGCTCGGCGCTCTTCGAGCCCGTGACCATGCGCGACAACGGCATCGAGCTGCGCCACCTGCGGGTCATCACGGGCGAACACATCGGCCTTGTGCCGGATCAGACGCTTTATGAACACCTGCGCGCGGCGCACCCGTGCGACGCGGTGGTGGTCAACACGGGCAGCGAGGAAGCCGTCTACACCATTCAGCGCTACCCGATGACGATGGTTTCCACCGACACGGGCAGCTACGCCCCCGGCGAAGGGCACCCGCAGATCGCGGGCAGTTTCCCGCGCTATCTGCGCAAAATGGTGATCGAGCGCGGCGAGTTGAGCTGGGAGCAGGCGATTGCGCATACGACGCTCCTCCCCGCACAGACGATGGGACTCGGGCGCAAGGGGCGCATCCGCGCGGGCATGGACGCGGATTTACTCGTTTTTGACCCCGAAACGATTTGCGACCGCGCGGATTTCCCCGGCCTCGGCCGCCCGGACGCCGCGCCGGAGGGCATTCGTTTTGTCATCGTATCCGGCGAAATCGCCGCCGAAAACGGCCGCGCAACCGGCGTGATGGCCGGTAAAACCCTGAATTCGTTTGATTTCATCCATTCAAGCCGCCGCGCCATGGCGGGAGATTGATTTTTCCGAAGATTGCCGTTATCGGCAATCTTCGGCTTTTTTATGTTCAAAATCCTGTTGATATTTTGCCGATAGCGGCATATAATGTGCATATGACGAAGATTGACCGCATGGAAAGGGGTATTCCAACCACATTGAGGGAAGCCGCCTTTCCCGCGAGCAAACCCGCTTTATTTTTGAGACCAATACCATCGGCATTGAAAAACAAGCTGTCAATGTCGATGACGTGGTTGAAACAGCCAACCATTTCCGCTGCATTGATCTGGTCATCGACGACGCCAACTGCGCGCTTTCCCAGACCATGATAAAGCGTCTCCACGAAATTCTGAAAAGCGGCACAAGCGACAGCCGACAGGACTGGTTCGCCGTCGGCGAATACAAAAAGCTGCCAAACGAGGTCGGCGGGCAGGAGACGGCCGCGCCCGAAGACGTTGAAAACCGCATGCGGGCGCTGCTGAACGCCTATAACGCAAAGACCCGAAAAACGCTTCGAGATCTTCTGGATTTCCATGTTCAGTTTGAATCCATCCATCCTTTTCAGGATGGAAACGGCCGCGTCGGCCGGCTGATTCTGTTCAAGGAATGTCTGAAAAACGATATCGTTCCGTTTATCATCACCGACGATCTGAAAATGTTTTATTACCGCGGCATTCGCGAATGGAAGACGGAACCCGGCTATCTGACGGATACCTGCCTGACCGCCCAAGACCATTTTAAGGCGCTGATGGATTATTTTCGTATTCCTTACGCCCCGAACGCTTAATTTCCATACTTGACAACTTGTCACATTCGGATTACAATAATACGCAAATCGCACATCGCTTTTAAGCGAAAGGCGGCTTTCAGCCGCAAAAGCAATGACGGAACAAAGACGCGCTCCTGACCTTCAGAGAGTCGGCGCCCGGTGCAAGCCGACGGCGGGGACGCGGGATAACTCACTCCCGAGCTGCCTCTGTGCCAAGCAGAGGACGAACCGGCCGCGTTAAGGCTAAAGAGGGCTTCCGCGCTTGAGTGAAAGCCGAATCAGGGTGGTACCGTGTGGCATTTTTCGCCTCGCCCCTGCGAAAAGCAGGTGTGCGAGGCTTTTTCATTTTCTTGAGGGAGGTTTTTCCGCTATGGGCATGACCATGACACAAAAAATCCTCGCGCGCGCCGCCGGCGTTGAGCGCTGCCGCGCGGGCGAGCTGCTCATGTGCAAGCTTGACCTTGTGCTGGGCAACGACATCACCGCCCCCGTGGCCATCAACGAGTTTCACCGAATGGGCGCGGTCAAGGTGTTCGACCCCGCGAAGATCGCGCTGATCCCGGATCACTTCGTTCCCAACAAGGACATCAAGGCCGCAACGCTCGCCAAGCAGATGCGCGAATTCGCGCGCGCGCAGCACATCGTCCACTATTACGAGGTCGGCCGCGTGGGCATCGAGCACGCGCTGCTGCCGGAGCAGGGCATCGTCGCCCCCGGCGAGGTCATCATCGGCGCGGACAGCCACACCTGCACCTACGGCGCGGTGGGCGCGTTCTCCACCGGCGTCGGCTCCACGGATATGGCCG
>ERZ772883.1413-NODE-1413-length-18612-cov-6.122110_pt1 | contig 18612 bp, 23 predicted proteins | sample MGYA00580575_ERZ772883 | MGnify/ENA primary metagenome ERZ772883 (study PRJEB29015, sample SAMEA2737666) | human gut metagenome | biome: human gut; feature: human-associated habitat; material: faeces | place: China | collected 2012 ...
TGGAAAAGTCGAAGCTAACCACAGATATTTTTGACGGGCAAGAGCATTACAGATTCGCAGATATAGACTTATCTGACTACAACACAGCATTTCCAAACAGTCTCATTTCTTTTATGTATATGAACGTATCATCTGTGGGCAACATGATGGACAGCTTTGAGCAGATGGTCGGTCGACTGTTCACAGAAAAGGACACGGAGGTTCTGACCAAGTGTTCTTATGCTGCCGAGCTTTATCTTGAATCTCTAACGTCACTCAGCATTTATTTCCTTCCGCTTGAGCTTGAGTACAAACACTTAATAGAAAAACTGCGCGAAACACAATTCAGCGATTACGCCCGGCAGAGAATAAGCCTGACTAAAATAAAAACTGCACGAAGGAAAACTTCCCTCATGCAGGAGCAGCTTTTACGACTAGCGGATAGTGTATTCGATGCGGACTCAAGTTCGGAATCGAACCTCGAACGCTTGACGGCATACTACCAAGTCAATACCCGTAGGTACCTGCCGTATAAATTTCTGCCATTGACTACGACCTGTGAGCTTGTAGACGATAAATATTTTACCGAGGTGTTGAATGCCCCTGATATGTTTGAGCTTATAAATTTTCACGTTTGTGAGTGCGTCCGACAGAATATAAAGATGCGCAAGTGCAAGAACTGCGGCAAGTATTTTGCACTGACTGGACACGCAGGAACGGACTACTGCGACCGGCCGTTCGGACCCAACGGTAAGCCATGCAGAATGGTCGGAGCATCGAAAGTGTGGGCAGAGAGAAAGAAAAGTGACGATGTGTTTTCGGCGTATCGCCGCGAGTACAAGAAACGTTTTGCACACATCGCCGCGGGCAAATGTACACAGGAACAATTCTTGCGGTGGGCAGCAGAGGCGCGGAAAGAGAAACTCAAATGCGCCGCGGGGATCATCACCATGGAAGCGTATCTCGACTGGCTGAAAAATTCCAAGTGAGAAAAGCCAAGACACCGACCGTCAGCGATCGGTGTCTTGGCTTTTCTTTGAATTTAGAGGATTTCAATTTCCTTTTCAGCAGCAATGTTCCATGGCGGATTTAAACGCAATAGATTTTTTGCGCAATCTTAATACGTAGCATGTATTATTTACCCATTCTTAAAATCTTCAGGTGTATAATAAGCGCATACCAGTTAATAAGGAGCTGCCTTTATGCCGGAAGAAATACTTTGTCGAAGGCGCCGCCTTTCGTCTTTCCAAATTATCATAATAGGTTTTGCTGGAGTCATTCTGCTGGGGGCACTGCTGCTGATGCTGCCGATTTCCACAACAAATGGGCGCGTAACTCCATTCAACGAAACATTGTTCACTGCTACATCTGCTGTCTGCGTGACAGGTCTTGCCGTGCAAGATACTGGGAGCTACTGGTCGGGCTTCGGGCAGACGATTATTCTGGTGCTGATTCAAATCGGAGGCCTTGGCGTCGTAACCGTAGCAGCATCGTTCGCTCTGCTGTCAGGGCGAAAAATCTCCCTGATGCAGCGCAGCACAATACAGGATGCGATCTCAGCACCGAAGGTCGGTGGAATCGTTCGACTGACACGGTTCATCCTGCGGGGGACATTTCTAATCGAACTGCTGGGTGCACTTGCTATGATGCCGGTATTCTGCCGGGACTATGGATGGCGCGGAGTCTGGATGGCGGTGTTTCATTCCATATCAGCATTTTGCAACGCTGGGTTTGATATTCTCGGAACAGAAAGTAATCAGTATCCTTCCCTTACTGTCTATGCTTATAGTCCGGTGATCAATATCACGATCATGCTGCTGATCGTGATTGGGGGCATTGGCTTTCTGACGTGGGATGACATTTGCGAAAACAAGTGGAAATTTCATCGCTATCGGATGCAGAGCAAGGTGATCCTTGTCACGACTGGGCTTCTCATCCTTCTGCCAGCCATATTTTTCTTCTTTGCAGACTTTTCTGCACTTCCCATAAGACAGCGGCTGCTGGCGTCTTTTTTTCAGGCTGTCACGCCGAGGACGGCGGGCTTCAATACGGTAAATCTGTCCGCAATGTCAAGCGCTTCGTATGGTATGATGATTCTTCTGATGCTAATTGGCGGCTCTCCCGGTTCCACGGCGGGCGGCATGAAAACAACGACGCTGGCAGTCCTTATTGCTAATGCTGCCGCAACATTCCGCAGACAGGACAGCGCACAATTTTGCGGGCGTCGGATCGATTGCAGCGCTGTCAAAACCGCCGCAACCATCCTGACGATGTACCTTGCGCTGTTCTTTGGCGGAGGTGTTTTTATCAGCGTATATGAGGATCTTCCGCTGTCCTCCTGCCTGTATGAAGCAGCATCGGCGGTAGGCACGGTTGGTCTGACATTGGGTATTACGCCGCAGCTGCATATTCCCTCGCAAATGGTATTGATCGCGCTGATGTATCTGGGCAGAGTCGGCGGGCTTACACTCATTTATGCGGCGGTGTCCAGTAAGAAAAACGGCAATGCAAAGCTGCCGCAGGAAAGAATCACGATTGGATAAGCAAAGGAGCATCTATCCCATGAAAAATGTTTTATTGATTGGAGCAGGCCGCTTTGGGCGGCATATCGCCATGCAGCTCTCTCAGCTGGGGCATCAGGTCATGGCAGTCGATACCAATGAGGAACGGATCAACGACGTGCTGCCGTTTGTCACCAACGCACAGATCGGCGACAGCACCAATGCGGGGTTTCTTCGTTCGCTTGGTATCGGAAATTTTGATGTCTGTATTGTGACCGTAAGCGGGAACTTTCAGAACTCGCTGGAAACAACATCGCTGCTGAAGGAGCTTGGAGCAAAATGCGTGATTTCGCGCGCGGAACGAGATGTGCAGGCGAAGTTCCTGCTTCGCAATGGCGCTGACCATGTGGTATATCCTGAGAAGCAGGTAGCAAAATGGGCAGCGATCCGATACACCGCCAATCATGTTTTCGACTACATAGAGATCGATGAGCAGCACGCCATTTTTGAAGTGGAAGTGCCGGAGAGTTGGGTTGGCAAAAGTGTCGGAGAGTTGGACATCCGCAAAAAGTTTGGCATTAACATTCTTGGCATCAAGCGTTCGGGAAAAACCGACGTTTCAATTACGCCGGATACTGTGCTGGCCAAGGATATAACGATTTTGGCCTTGGGCGAGTACAAGGCTCTGCAAAGGTGCTTCCGGATCTGAACGGAGATATTTCACCGGGTGAGCTGGAACGCCGACATTAGCTTTGACGATGAACAATTCGAGGATCGCGAGCATGGCCATATTTATCGATTCGGCCGCGGCAACAATGCGGAGTATTTTATTTCCTCCGACCTTATGACGCGCAACCTCAACCGCCGTATGGAGATTGTATGCCCCACAAAAGCATTGTATTAACCCGTATCTCCTCAAATTCTACCGCTGGGGAATGTTTGTTCCTGCTTGAAGCATCTTAATACAGGAGGCATTCAAAATGGATCAGATAGCCATCGGCAGATATATTGCGCGCAAGCGTAAGGAACAGAATCTGACGCAGGAACAACTGTCAGAGCAGCTCGGCGTGTCCAATAAGACTATTTCAAAATGGGAAAACGGAAAGTGTATGCCTGATTACAGCCTCATCCAGAAGCTCTGCGAGGCGCTCGATGTGACGCTTCCGGAACTGATGGACGGTGAGGATGCAGCGGAGAACAGCGTACGCGTCTACGACGATGAACAAATTCTCGACCTGCTGCGCCGCACACAGGAGCTGGAGCGCCAAAAGAACATTCTCTATGGACTTGTCCTCATCGTTCTCGGTATTGCCAGCGGTGCCATGTCCAAGACAACTGGGGGGACTGATGTTCAGAAATTTATTGCAGGTATTCTGATGGGGCTGTCTGCTGCGGAAACTTTATCTGACATCTGGATCATTGGAAAGAAATTGCTCTGATGCGGGCTGAGAACTTTGTTTGGCCGATGAATTTTACGCTTGGTTTAAGACTGCAGAACAAAAAGAAACATGACGTTGACCGCTTAATGGTCAGCGTCATGTCTTTTCTTTGGTTATAGCAGAGCTGATGGATCACATGGCATTTTGCTCTTTGCGTATGGCGTCCGCCATGCGCTGCAGACCTGTCTCAATAATGCTGCGGGGCATCGCCAAGTTCAGCCGGATATATCCAGCGGCATTGCCCACGAACAGGGCGTTCCCACCCTCCAGCAGCACACCTGCTTTGTTTGCGAAGAAGTCGGGCAGGTCGGTGCCGTTCGGCAGGCACTTGCTCATATCCACCCACGCCAGATAGGTTGCCTCCGGTATGTACATGACAGCTTCGGGCAGTTCACGGGAAAGGAACTCTTTTACAAAAGCAAATCTCCCTCCTGTTTTTTTCAGCGATGGTCGCATTTTTGGCACTGGATCATAGGCGTGTCGCCCTCGTCCTTGTAAAACACACCTGCCCATTGGCAGATGCTCTGCAAAATCGGGACAACGGACGCCCCCTTTTCCGTCAGCGAATACTCCACGCGCGGCGGTATTTCATCGTATGACCTACGTTCCACAATGCCGTTGGCGATGAGCCCTTTCAGCGTAGAGGCAAGTACCGCATCGGTGATGTTGCCCATCTCATGGCGCAGCTCGCTGTACCGCAGCGTACCCAGCGCCGCCAGCACGCAGATGATGCGTGAGTTCCACTTCCCGCCGAACAGCTCCATGCCGTATTCCAGCGGGCAGCGGATATCCTTTTCTAACTTTCTCTGATACATAGCCGCACCCCCTCTGTGCTCTTTATTATAACGGGATATGTGACGTGAAACAAGTAACTATAAAATTAATGAGTGGGCACGTTTTACAGCTCTTTCTTATTGTCCGCGCCGGGAGTAGTGACGATGACTTTCTCCGGCGTGATTATAAGCGCACCTTTCGCGGTAGCAGCACCGTTGAACATCTTCTCCACCATGGCCTTGAAGGTGCTGAACACTTCGCCCTCGGTGACATACTGCGCCGTGCCTTTGACCTGATAGCCCTCGAGGTTCTGTGCATCATAAACCGAGATCGCGATCCTGCCGTTATTTGCGGCAAGGTTTTTCAGCGTCGTGTCCAGAAACACATCCCCGACGACCAGCTTGCCGTCAGCAGTCACATCCTTGAACGCAACAGGCACCACATTGGGCTCACCGCCGTCACAGGTAGCCAGATCCCACATTCCGCTCTTGAGCAGCTTCACAACGTTTTCATTCAGCATGATAAGTTCCTCCTTGTATTCTGAGCCTTTCGGCTCACCTGTTGTGCTCATTATAGAGCGGATACAAAGGGAACGGAAGATATGGGTCGGTTTATGAGTGACTCATAAATTCAAGAGTGTTGTAAACGGCCATGGTATATGGGAAACTTTTTGACCTGCGATAAGGATGACAGCCTTGCTTAATACGACAGCTCTGCATCAACAAGATGGCAGTATGTGAGCCCGTCTCTTTCATACGTTTCATACCTGCCTGTTACGGTAAGCTCACCGCCCAGCTCCGGGTAATCGTCCGGATAGCTGTGCTCGCCGCTCCAAACGAACTCTATGCCCTGAGCGCAGCATGCGGTTGCGTCCAGAATGATGCAGGCGAAACGCAGCGTAGATTCATCCATAGAGCCGTCCGGCTTATATGAATAGCCGATCCCGAATACTCCGTGCATTTTCACCGTTTTGCCGACGTAATCTTCAGGATACATTGTCATGTTAAAAACCTCGCCGTAAACGACTCCGCCGCTCACCTGCGTGAGGTCTATATCAATACCGCCTGAGGTCTGTACGGCTTCGCCGCTCTCTGTTGCTGGCTCTGCCTGTGCAGACACAGGGGAAGCGGTCGGCTCCGGCGTATCCAGTCTCGAAAATGGTACCGGGACAGGCGGCGATGCTTCAGGAAGATCGTAGGTTTCAACAGGGGAAGGAACGGCAGCGGCGGGAGAGTTATCCGGCGCCGATGTTTCCCCGCTGCTGCATCCGGCTATGAGCGCGAGAGCCAAAGCAAGAATAACACAAACAAATTTTTTCACGAGCCGCAGTCCTCCTTTACGTCAATGAAAATTCTGATCTGGCCAGAAGCATGCCTATAACATGGAACACCCCGAAGGCCAGCATATCCATCGCAACAACGGTCGAGCCGACGGGTGTTCCGCCGAGAATGGAAATAAGCATACCGGTGAATGCGCAAAATACCGACAGTGCCGCCGAGCATATGGTCACGGCTTTGAAGCTTTTGAATACACGCATGGCGGACAGCGCAGGAAAAATCACCAATGCCGATATCAGCAGCGACCCGACAAGGTTCATTGCCAGCACGATGATGACCGCGACCACGACAGCTATCAGTAAATTATAAAGCCCCGCTTTCGTGCCGGTCGCCCTTGCGAAGTCCTCGTCGAAGGTCACGGCAAAAATTTTATTATAAAACAGGATGAACACCGTAACCACAAGCACCGACATGCCAACACACAGCCATACCTCGTTCTTGGCCAGAGTCAGGATCGAGGTCGAGCCGAACAGCGTACTGCACACATCGCCGGAAAGGTTAGACGAGGTGGAAAAAATATTCATCAGCAAATAGCCGATAGCCAGCGCCCCGACCGAGATCATTGCGATCGCCGCATCACCTTTGATCTTCGTGTTCTGCCCAGTACGCAGAAGCAGCACGGCGCTGATGACCGTGATGACCATCACCAGCGGCATTTCGCTGTTGAGCTTCATCACGGCGGCGATCGCCATCGCGCCGAACGCGACGTGAGAAAGCCCGTCACCGATGAAGGAAAACCTTTTCAGTACCAGCGTTACGCCCAGCAGAGAGGAGCACAGCGCAATCAGCACACCGACGATGAGCGCATAGCGCACGAAAGGATATGCCCAGTATAGGGTAAGCTTTTCCGTAAAAGCATTCACTGCGCATCACCGCCTTCCCTGGCGACAAAGAGCCGTCCCTGCGGGCTGTTCAAATATTCGGACTTCGTGCCGAAGAAAACAGCATCGCCAATGTGCAGAATGCGGCTTGCGTATTTTACTGCCGCAGCGATGTCGTGGGATATCATAATGACGGTAATGCCGTCATCATGATTGAGCTTACAGATGAGCGCATACATTTCTGCCGTGACCTTGGGGTCAAGCCCGGAAACCGGTTCGTCCAGAAGCAGCATTTTTCGTGTGGCGCACAGCGCACGGGCAAGCAGTACCCGCTGCTGCTGTCCGCCGGACAGCTCCCGGTAGCAGCGCCTTGAAAGGTTCTCTATCTGCATCTTTCTGATATTCTCTTCGGCAAGCTGCTTCTCTTCTTTGTTGTAAAAGGGGCGGCTGCCGCAGCGCCCCTGGCACCCGGAGAGAACTATCTCTCTCACGGATGCCGGGAAATCCTTTTGTATCTGTGTCTGCTGCGGCAGGTAACCGATCTCATTCTTCCACAGCCCGTCACCTGTCAAAACCTTACCGCTGATGGGCGGCTGTAAACCGAGGATCGTTTTCATAAGGGTACTCTTGCCGGAGCCGTTTTCTCCTACGATGCAAAGATAATCGCCTGCGCGGACCTCAAAATTAAGACCTTGCAGCACGGCGTTCCCGTCGTAGCCGACGGCGAGATCATGACAAGTGAGCTGAGCCATCGTTCCGCCTCCTTAACCCAGTGCTTCCTTCAGCACGGAGAGGTTCTTTTCCATCGCGGAAAGGTAGGTCGTGCCGTTAGCAACATCCTCGGAGGTGGTCGACTGCATGGAATCCATCGTCAGCACTTTCTGATTTTTCTCAGCGGTATTTTCCACAATCGTTTCAGCAATCTTGTGCTGTGTGCCTTCAATGGTCAGTACGCAGGGAAGCTTCAGCTCGTCAACTTTCTTGGCAAGGAAAGAAATGGTCTCAAAGCTGGCCTCAGTTTCGGCGGAGCAGCCCACAAAGGCAGCATAATAACTCAGACCGTAGTCATCAACCAAGTAACGGAACGGGAAACGGTCGCCGAACAGAACGGTTTTCGTGGATGCGGCATCAACAGTTTGACGGTACTCGCTGTCCAGCTCGGAAAGCTTTTCGATATATGCAGATGAGTTGTCGGCATAGGCGTCCTTGCTGCTGGGGTCGATCTCCTGCAAAGACTCGGAGATGGCGTTTACAAGAACTTCGGCGTTCTTCAGGGACAGCCAGACATGCTCGTCTTTTTCCTCTTCGTGCTCATGATCCTCATCCTCGTCATGGTCGTGACCTTCCATGTGCTCGCATATCTCTTCGCCGGTCATATCAGCGGGGAAAAAGGTCGGCCATGAGTTCTCAGGATCGATGATCGCATCAAAGCTTTCATTGCTCATTCTGATGTGAAAATGCTCTGCGGCAGCCGGTTCGATCATGTGATCGTTGAACTCAATATAGATCGGAGCGCCGGATGCTTTGTCCGCTGCTTCAAAGCGGTACATAGCCGCCTTGGTGCCGGTAGACCAGTTCTGAATATAATAGCCAACATATTTATAATCGGAGCCGACAGTTTTGCCGTTATCATAAGTGAAGTTGATGTGCTCGCCCTCAATGCTGATAGTCGCAATGTCAGTTTTGTAGCCGTTCTGATAGTATGCCTTATACTCATCAGCGGTCATTTCGCCTTCCACTGCCATAGCTGCAAATGCATCGTCCAGTGTTCCGTCAAGAGAAAAGGGATACGCAGACTGCCAATCACCTGCCCAGTCGGACAGGCTTCTGTCCTGAACCTCATTATCTTCAAAGGTGGAGACTTCCTTGCTGTGGTCATGGTCGTGCTCATGCTCGGTCTCCTGCATGCCTTCAACGGTTTCCTCCGCTTTCACGGAATCGCCAAGCACATCCAGCAGGTTTATGACCTTCATATTCTTGTTGGTGGCTTCCTTCAGCGCATCGTCCACCCAGCCGTCGGATTCCCCGCCAACATAAATAAACAGGTCGCAGTCCGAGATCTTTACGATATCGTCAGCCGTAGGCTGGTAGCTGTGCAGGTCGATGCCGTTATCGAGCAGCATGGTGAGGTCTGCGTTCCCGGCTTTGTCACCAAGAACTTCCCGTACCCAATCGTACTCCGGGAAAATCGTTGTGACGATTTTTATTTTCTGCGGCTGTGCGGAAGGTTCTGTAGCAGCGGCAGGGGCGGCAGCAGGCTGCGTATCAGTCCCGGTAGCGGTGCTTCCGCAGCCAGCAATAAATGTGCCGAACATAACAACGGCAAGCATAATAGCGATAAACTTTTTCATTAAAAATTAAACCTCCGGATAAAAAGCAATTTGATTTCCCAAAAATGGGCGCAAAAATTCAAGGGCTGCAGCATACGCTGCAAGAGTCCTTCCCCAAAAGGGCAGACTCCACCCTTGCTGAAAATCACTTTTAATCCGAAAGTTTTACCTTGAGAGAAACCAGAGAACTAAACTGAACAGAGTATGTGCAGACAGAAGCACTCCTGCACAAAATATATATAAACGCAGCAGCAAAGACTGCGGCGCAGACGGCAGTCATCAGATTCTTCAGCGTATTTCTGCATATGCTGATCTGGGCGCAGATGGCGCAGCCGTCGCCGTCGCAATCGTGATCGGCTTCGGCGGCAATATAGGCCATGGAGCAGAGTATTGCAAGCAGAAATGCCGCTGCGGCAATTATGGATATGATCCGTCTCCTGTTTGTCACTCTGCTCACCACCTGTCTAATTTCTGCATTCGGCACAGACGCCGTAAAGAATCGTTTCTGATTTATTGATTTGAAAGCCAGTGCTTTCCATTGTGCCTTGAAGAAGCTGTGCCGCTTCATGTTCTCCTAAGTGTATGCTCTTTCCGCAGATGCGGCAGGACAGGTGCAGACTGTCTTTGCATTCCTCCGCGGCGATGTATTGGAAAAAGATTTCCCTCGTTCCTTCCCGAACGCTGCGCTTAAGGAGTCCTTCTTCCTCCAGCGCGGAGAGATTTCGATAAACGGCGCTTACGCTGATTTCGTCTGTGGCCAGCGCATCCGCGATTTGACGCGCGCTCATCTGCTCATCTGTATGCTCTGAAAGGTATTCCAGAAGCCGTTTGCGCTGCCGGGTCAAATACTTTGCCATCAGCCGCACCTCCGATTTGCATCCTGCTCGCAAATTAGTGTACTGCGTTCCTTTTAGTTTGTCAATATGCAAACCAGTCGCAAATTTTAAACAATAATTGAATGACGGTGTATTCTTTGTTTATACCGACGCAAATCTTGAGCACCTGCGCGATTTGCTGTCAATAACTATCCACTAACTATGCAGCAAAAGCGTTTGACCCAAACCGTGACCCAAACGGGAACATGAGCGTATGTACTGGATGGACGCAGCGGGATTATATACTGACGAACCCCCGACACGAAAGCTGCAAAAAGCGCCAGAAATCAATTCATTGATGCTCCGGCCAACGTTTGTAATCAGCAGGTCGGGGGTTCGAATCCGTCCACCAGCTCCAACGCAAGTTAATATGGGGGAATTCCAGAGTGGCCAAATGGGACAGACTGTAAATCTGCTGGCAATGCCTTCGGTGGTTCGAATCCACCTTCCCCCACCAAATAAAAGAGGCATCCATGCGGATGTCTCTTTTATTTGGCGTGAAAACCGTGGTGGATTCGAACCGAGGGCGCTTAGAAACGTGCCGGGGGAAAAGCGCCATGCCGCTGCTGGAGGCAGATAAAGGCATGGCGCCTTTTCCGCAGCCGCAGCTTTTGCAAGGCTATGCGAATGCAGACTTGCAAAAGCTAAATGCGGCAAGGTGGTTTTGTTTCAACCCGAGGCGGCCTGCCCGCAGGCAGGCGAATGTCCCAACACCTCTGAGAGAGACTTGATCTCAAACCCAACTTCGACGGCGCGCGTCGCAAACGTATGCCGCAGCGTGTGAAAATGCACTCCCTCAAGGCCGCATTTGCGGGTGTACTTTTCCATCCTGTATTGCAGGGCTCTTGGCTCCATGAAGCTGTCCGTACCAGTCAAAACATAAGCGGCTGAACTATGGGGGGCCATCTTCCCACAAAGCTCAGCCGTGTAGTCTGTTACAGGGATTGTCCTGACAGAAGTATCGCTCTTGGGTGTGCTGATCACGATTCTTGTCCGTGCACTTCCGACAGCGCTGGTATCACGCAGACGCTGAAGTGTAGCGTCAATGCGGATCGTCTGCTCTTTCAGAGAAATTTTTCCCCATTGCAGCGCGCAAAGCTCTCCGATACGGACGCCTGTAAAGAGCGCCAGCAGAACGCCGAACTTGCATGTATCCATATCCTCCAGCAGGTAAGAAACGAATCGGGCCTGCTCCTCACGAGATAATACCCGCATCTCTTTTTTACACGGCTTTGGTTGTTGATCTCAACGGCGGGGAACGTACCGGGGAAAAATGCTGCTGTATACTTCAAGACTCCGTGCAGCACAACAAGCACAACAAGCACATCATGCACTGTCTTAGGAGCCAGTTCCTCCTCAAAGAGCAGTTCTTCTGTAAAGCCGTCGATAAGACCGGTCGTAATGCCCATCGGGAAGCAGCCGCCAAGCTTGGGTTTGATATGTTTTATCAGTGCGGTATCATATTTAATATAGGTAGACTCCTTCACCTTGGGCTTTCGCAATCGCAGCCACTCATCGCAGTAAAAAGAAAAACGACGGCGGGAATTTGCGCTCGGAACAGGCTTCCCACTGACCAGAGCTGCTTTGCACTTGGTTACTTTTTCCTTGGCTTCCCGATAAGTCTTTCCATAGCAGAAGCCATATTTGATTTTGCCGGAAAGCTCGTATCCTTTGATATAGCGCGCCTCCCATCTGCCGTCCTTCCGTTTGAAGATGTTTTCGCCTTTGGCCATGTTGATATCCTCCTTGTCAACTGATGGTTTAAATTGTTGCGGTACAAACATTCTACCAACAGCGCCAAGCCGCTTCAGACTGCTCATTTGACTGCTAAGAAGCATTAGGCGGATACGTCCGCCGCAGGGATCATCAATTTGCAAAAATCGGCCTACGCTCTGCTTTATTCAAAATCCTCTCAGATCATATCTTCCTATTGACTTTTAAATGTACATAGCGTTATAATTTGCGACGATATTATAGGGCGAAAAGCTCGCAGAGTGACGAACTCTGTGGAAAATTCAATGGGCTTTGACAGCTCACCGATCAGGCTTGCCGGATTTCAAGGCCCGTATGAACGATCACCTATTTGCGGCGAAGGCTGGGTATTCGAGCAGATACACGGCGGCGCTGTGCCATACATCAGGCCTGAAGTTATAGAGGAAGAAGATAGATGAACAAGTCTCTCAAGAAAATCTGGAACGTGATCAGCACCATTCTGGTAGCGCTGGTGGTGCTTCTGGCGCTTCTGCTGGTGGGCGCGAGAGTCGTGGGACTGCAGGTGTTCACCGTACTGTCCGGTTCGATGGAGCCGACGTATCACACCGGTTCTCTGATCTATGTAAAAAAGGTAGAACCTTATACGATAGAGGAAGGCCAGCCCATCACCTTCATGCTGAATGAGAACACCATTGCTACCCACCGCGTGGTCGGCATTGTCCCGGACGAGGAGGACCCCACCGTGATCCGCTTCCGCACAAAGGGCGACGCTAACGACGCCGAGGACGGAGGGCTGGTGCATTATAAAAATGTGATCGGTACGCCGGTCTTTTCCATTCCATATCTGGGCTATGTCGCGGATTACATCCAGCACCCGCCGGGAATGTATGTTGCGATCTCCGCAGGCGCGGTGCTTCTGCTGCTGGTGTTCATTCCTGATATATTTGCAGACAGCAATGGCGAAGAAAAAAAGCCCTCACGGCGCGGTAAGGGTGAGCAGACCGCAGAGCGCAAAGCCGAAGCTGCACCGGAGGAGCCGAACAACGAAAACCCGGCAGATTAGACTCGCCGCAGTCGGGATCTAAGCTGCATATCTGCGGGGAGGAGGAAAACGAGAAATGAAACGCAATACGGAACACCGCAGGAGCAATAAAAAAATTATTGCAATGCTGTCAGTTCTCACAGTGCTGGCATTGGCGGTGATCGGATATTCCGTATCCGGGACGGTTGCCTGGCTTGCAAGCAAGTCGGAATCGACTGTCAGTACATTCACCATCGGGGACATTAACATTACGCTGACCGAGAGCAGCGCGGACAGTCAGCCGGTCAAGCTCATCCCCGGCATCGATATTGGGAAGGACCCTAAGGTGGCGGTCGAGCCCAACTCCGAGGCCTGCTGGCTGTTTGTGAAGGCAGAGGAAACAAACTGGCCGGATTTCACGGACGCGAACGGCACAGCGAGGAAGGTCTCCTACTCTGTCGCCGCGGGTGACAATGGCTGGAAGGCTCTCGAAAATGTTCCCGGAGTCTATTACCGCGAAGTCAGCGCGGAGGATGCCAAAGCCGGCATCGCGTACTATGTCCTCGCGGGCAGCGCGGAGCACCTGAACGGTGTTGTCACTGTCAGCCGGGAACTGACCAAGACGGAGGTCAACAGCCTCGCTGGGACCCAGCCCAAGCTGACCTTCACGGCTTATGCTGTCCAGCGCGAGGGCATTGATGATGCGGCTGCCGCATGGGCGGCGGCCGAAAACTAAGTTCCTCCTACTGTGCGCGGGCACAGGAAAAAAATAATACTACATAAAAGGAGTAAGCAAACATGAAAAAGAAATTGACCGCGATCTTCCTGTGTGTCGCTCTCGCGGCGATCGCCATCGTGGGCGCATCTCTTGCGTACTTCACCGATACCAAGAGCGCAACGAATACCTTCACCGTTGGCAACGTCAAGATTGACCTGATCGAGTCCAAATTCCACCGCGAAGGCAACGACAACTCCGGCGATACCACCATCCCCGATCCCACCCATAAGGTGACCGCTGATGATGGCATGAAATATGTCACCACGGGCCACACCATGTTCACCGATGCCGAGATCAAGGCAGACGCCGAGACCTATCAGAACGATTACCTTGCCGTGAAGGGCGCGAACATGGTTCCCGGCCGCGGCGTTGCCAAGTGCCCCTATGTCGTCAACACCGGCGCAAATGACGCTTACATTCGTATCCGTGTGATGGTTCCCTCCGCAGCCAACAATGACTTTGTTGCCGTGAAGGACGGCGGCGTGATCACCAACCAGTGGTGCTCCTCCTGCATTGGCCAGGGTGAGTTCATCGATGGCAAGGGCGGCGGCTGGAACAACGCACCTGCGATTGATAAGGCCAGTGTTACCAAGGACGGCGTAACCTACGACGTTTACACCTTCACCCGCACCGAGCCTTTGGCTGCTGGCAAGATGACCGAGTGGAACGTCTGGAACTTCATCGGCATCAACAAGGATGCTACCAGCGCCGATATCCAGAAGGCCATCGATGCCGGCGCCATCACTGCAACGGACGGTACCATGACCCTGAACGTTCTGGTCGAGGCCGACGCCATTCAGGCCGAGGGCTTTGCAGACGCTGCTGCGGCTTGGGCTGCATTTAAGTAATTCACTTTGGCGCGGCTTTGAAACGGCTGCGTTATTTCCCGCATGGTCTGCGCCCTTTGGGCGCAGACCATATGAGAGCACCCGGCCTGTCCCAGATGTTCTCATATGGTCTGATAAAGCCATACGGCTTCGTTTTTCGATCCGCGGGAGGATCTTCCCAATACAGCTTGAGAGGAGCAAGGACAATGAAGCGAAAACTTTTGATTCTGTCGGTGCTGGCGATCTGCGTCGCTATGCTTGCCGGCGGGACCCTTGCGTTCTTTACCTCTGAGGACAAAGCGCACAATGTCATTACCACCGGCGGCGTGGAGATAACATTGCAGGAATGGGCTGACGAGGCAAAAACAACGCCATTTAAAGACCTGACCGGAGTTATGCCCAACACCACCGTCACTAAAATCGCGGAGATCAGGAACACCGGTGCGTCTGACGCATGGGTGCGTGTGAAGGTGGAAAAAAACATCAGGCTTCAGGGTGATGGAACGCCGGATACCGGGCTGGTGGAGCTCAAGTGCAATACCGTCGACTGGACTGAAAAAGACGGTTACTATTACTATAACAAAATCCTGAAACCCGGCGAGGTCACGGCTCCCATTTTCACCGCTGTGAGCTTTGCTGCCGACATGGGCGATGAATATCAGGACGCGACGGCGACGGTGGATGTTTTCGCGCAGGCCGTGCAGACCGCCAACAATGGCGATACCGTCATGACCGCCCAGGGCTGGCCGAATTTGTAAGGAGGCAGTGTCATGAAGAACAAAAAAGCATTAGCACTGATCATCAGCGTCACACTGATCGTCAGCATGACGCTTCCCGGCACGCTGGCTGTCTCCGAAGATCAGGCCGCTGCGCTTGACGGCCATACGCTTGCTGAAGAAGAATCTGCGGCGCCCACGTCGGAGGAGACGGCCTGCACCTGCGGCACAGAGACCGGCGTTCATACAGAAGCCTGCGCGCAGTACACCGCACCGGAAGCACCAGCAGTGGAAGAAAAGACCTGCACCTGCGGCATGACGGACGGCACGCACACGGAAGATTGCCCGTTGTATACCGCACCGGAAGCGCCTGCGAATGAAGAAAAAACCTGCACCTGTGACCCTAAGCCTGCCGAGGGCGAGCCGCACAAGGTAGGCTGCCCGCTGTATGAGGAGCAGACCGAACCGGCTGAAACAGAGGTAGAGATCAAGTATCAGGTCGTCGGGCCTGAAAATTCCGGCACGCTGGATACGGCAAGTGAGACTCTGCTGCTGCCCGTCAGCGGCACGGAGACCGGTGCTGGCGATGAAAACCGGAGCGGCGGAGCCGCTGAGCTGCACCTTGCCAGTGTTGGCGATACGGCGGCAGGCTCCACACCAACCGCAGCTGAGGGCTTCGTATTCGTCGGCTGGTACAGTGACGAAGCCTGCACCCAGCCTGTTGAGATGAGCTGGGTCAGCAATAACAAGCTGGTCCCCGGCAAGACCAAAAATTACGGCACAGCGGAATCTCCCGTCATGGGCTACGAAGCCGCAACGTATTATGCCAAGTTCGCCATCGATGCGGCCGAGCTGACCATCACCAGACAGGGGCAGGACATTGACGAGGGGCAGAGCTTCATCTTTGATGTGACCGGCCCGGAGGGCTACAGTAAGCGCGTCGCGATAAGCGGCAGCGACTCCGTGACCATCAAGGGGCTGAAAACCGGCACTTATACCGTCACGGAAGTGACCGCCTGGAGTTGGCGGCACACGGCATGCGGTGTTCAGAGTGTTACTCTGCAGCCCGCACAGACCGGCACGGCCGACTTCACAAACGCCATCAGTAATGGCGGGTGGCTGAGCGGCGCATATTACAGCAAGATCACCTTTAAAAGCTGAGAAAGGAGGCGGCAGTTATGTATCAGGACGCACATAATGAAAAAAGCGGCAGACATGGGATCCGCATGAACAGGACGGCAGTCCTGCTTATTGCCATCATCCTGCTCATCAGCACGGCGGTCGGCTCTACTGTCGCATTCCTGGCGACAAAAACCGAGCCGGTGGAAAACTCCTTTGAGTACGCCAATGTTTCCTGCGAAGTGATGCAGGACCGCGATACGGACGGCAGCATTGTGCAGGTCAAAAACACCGGCACCATCAGCGCCTACATCCGGGCCGCTGTTGTCGCGAACTGGATTGATGTAGATGGGAACATTGCTGCATCCGTTCCGGAGGGGTACAGCTATGACCTGACCTGCTCTTCCGGCAGCTGGGCACAGGGCAAAGACGGATTTTTCTACTATCTGCTGCCTGTCGCCCCCGGCGCATCAACGGAGGGGAACCTTCTGACCTGTACGGTCACATGCCCTGAGACCCCGGAGTATACTCTTTCTGTTGAAGTTTTGGCGGAGGCTATCCAGAGCACCCCGGCAAGCGCAGTGAATGAGGCTTGGAACGTTGCGGTCGATGGCGACGGCAAGCTGAGCGTGAACTGATAAGGGGCGGCAATTATGAAAAAGTCATGCAAAGCAGTATTCTCACTGGTTCTGATGATTCTCATAGTCATGAGTCTCTCATCCACGGCGTTTGCCGCCTCGCCATCTATCACCTTTAAGGGCTTTACAAGCGGCTTCGATTTCCAGCCCGGCAGCGAGTACACAGAGACTGACCTGTTTAACAGCTTCAAGAACGTCATGCCCGGCGATACCGTGACAGAGACCATCACCTTCACAAACTCCGCCTCCGACTGCGACTTTGTAAATCTCTACATGAGAGCCGAGGCGCATGATGAGACGGCGAATCCCCTCAGCCCAAAGGTGGCCGAGAAGGAGACCGTCGCCGCAATGACGGAGTTTCTCTCCAAGCTGTCTATGAAGGTCTGGAACGGCACGGAGCTTATCTATGACGCTGCCCCAAATGAGCTGGGCGGTCTGGCAAGCAATAAATTCCTCGGAACCTTCCGCAGCGGCGAGACAGCCTCGCTGAAGGTCGAGCTGAGTGTCCCCATCGATTTGGACAACAAGTTTGCCGACCGCATAGGCGAGGTGGACTGGATTTTCCATGTGGAAGCTTACAATGAAAGCCAGCTTTCTGTCCGAAAGGTCTGGTCTGACGGCAGCGCGAACCACACTAATGACAGCATTACCGTCAATCTGCTCAAGGACGGCAAGGTGGAAAAATCTCAGGTGCTGAACGCCGAAAATAACTGGGCATATACATTTGACCGACTTGCGGAAGGTCATACATGGACAGCCGAGGAAGCAGCTGTTCCCGCCGGGTACACTGTCAGCTACAAGACGGAGGGCACAGAGACGACCATCACCAACACCAAAAACGACACGCCGCCCACTCCTCCGACCTATCCGCTGAACATCACCGTCCACAAGGTCTGGAGCAACGACAATGGGAAGGCTCGTCCCAGCTCCGTGACCGTAACGCTGTATAACGGAGATATCGCTTACGACAGAGTCCGTCTCAGCGCGCACAACAACTGGACATATACCTGGAAAGACCCGAATGCCTACGGAAACTGGCAGGTGATCGAGACCAATATTCCCAAGGGCTATGTCCCGTCCTACAGTGTCTCCGGCAATATCGTGACCATTACCAATACCCGCAGCCTGATTCAGACCGGTCAGCTCAACTGGCCCATCTGGGTGCTCGGCGGCGCCGGACTTGCCCTTGTTGCTCTCGGCGGGGCAATGCTGGTGAAGAAAAAGAAAGAGAATAATGCCTAAAAAAACGGGCATTGCCATCATAGCAGTGGGAGCAGTGCTGATCCTGTCGGCACTGCTCCTGCTTCTGTATAACCGCTATGAGGACGCGCACGCCGGTCAGGAAGCCGAGAGCCTGCTGGCGAGCGTGGAGGCGGCCATCTCCGCGCAGGAGATGGCCGCGCCAAACAAGCCGGAATCTACGGAAGCACTGTCCCCGCCGCTTGATCCGGAAATGCCGGTAGTCACGCTGGGCGGCTATGAGTATGTGGGCTATGTGGAAATCCCGACACTTGGGCTGAAGCTGCCTGTCATGGCGGAGTGGGACTATACACGCCTTCAGATAGCCCCCTGCCGTCAGTTCGGCTCCTCCCGAACGGACAACCTTGTTATTGCCGCGCACAATTATGACACGCACTTCGGCAAGCTGAAGGAGCTGTCCAAAGGAGACACAGTCATTTTCACAGACATGGAGGGCATCGTCAGCACCTATTGCATTGAGAAGCTCGAAACGCTGAGCCCGGAT
>ERZ772883.1429-NODE-1429-length-18421-cov-19.590548_pt1 | contig 18421 bp, 9 predicted proteins | sample MGYA00580575_ERZ772883 | MGnify/ENA primary metagenome ERZ772883 (study PRJEB29015, sample SAMEA2737666) | human gut metagenome | biome: human gut; feature: human-associated habitat; material: faeces | place: China | collected 2012 ...
TAAAATTTCAAGAATAAAAGCAGACAATGATTGAATCAGCGCTTCCCCAGAGGCCCGCAATACTGCCTGGCACGGATTTGTATCCGTGTTTTTGTGCTGCCTCCCCACCGTCATCCGGGGTCGGTCAGCCGACAATAGGAAGGCCTTTCTAAATTTCTTGTTTCCCCTTGAGGTGGCAAGCGAACGTGATTTGTAGGAGAGCGGCAGCGACCCGAAAATCACGTGAGACGCTTCCCACCGGGGTGAACGCCTCAAAGAGGCAAAGGGTGTACGAGGGTAAGAATGATAATGTTGCTCCATTGCTGCTCTACGCAGGGCCAACTTCGGCTGTCTTGGAGACTCTATGCAGAGTTTCCACAGAGTGGTGAAATCTCACTTCGGAGTGGCACCCGCAGCATGGCGGCAGGAGATCTCTCGACTCAGAGTTTCAATAGACCCCAAAGTCTTTACCACCCGTTCCGGCATGTATCCCCGCTCGAGATGACAAATGGACCGGAAGCTTACTGTCATAAGATAGTAACAGCAAAAGGGGCTGTGAAGAAATCATTTAGATTTTTTCACAGCCCCTTTTGCTATGCTCTGATGATATTAGAATTTAAAGTTGATGCCTGCTTCCAGGGACCAGGTATGTTCTATACCGGAGCCGAAAGATTTATCGTAATCAGCATAAACGTAAGTGTCTCTGCCCAGTCGGGTCGTTACACCGAAGCCTGCTTCATACCAGCTGCCCTTATTATGACCGGTCACATCCATAATACCGGTCATATCTTCCGCCCTGATATCCTGATTTCCCATAAACTCGTGGAGAAAATCCGCATTCATGTAGAAAGTAGTTCTGCTCCCCACATCGCGTCCAAAACGGAAGCCAAGACGACTGATAAGGCTATCTGTTCCACCCAGATGAATCCGGGAACCCTGGGTATTGGTATAGTCCACACTGCCCAGATAGGTATACTGGAGCTGTGCCTGGGGTTCTACATACCAAGAAGAAGGCAGATCCTTTTTACGTCCATATTCAAAGCTCATGGAGTAATAGTTATTGTGGTAATTAGCCTTTACTGCATCCCCACCATCGGGATACAGGGTGTATTTATTGAAAAGGCGTCCATACTTCACAATGAAATCGGTGTAATGCCCCTTGTTTCCAAGACGGGTATCATAGAACCAGGCACCGTACCTCTTCGTATCACTATTTCCACTGACTTCCTTATAGTTGGCACTACCATTCATCATGTCCAGCGCCGCCCCTTGGATGTGTCTACCGAAGCTCGTTTCATCCCGTTTCCAGTCATACCCCAATTCAGTCATAGTATCTTTAGCGCTGTAGAGGGATTCGCGACCCAGACGGTCATGACGAATGCGGGCCCACATGCCGTCACCTTCCGCGCTGTAGCGGGCTTCACCAAGACGCTTGTTCAGATTGTCCGTATAAATGCCGTAAATCGCATTGGTATAGTCCAGCTGGCTGGACTTCTTGATGATTTTGCCGCTGTCAGAGGGCGTAAGCACTGCCGTGTCAATAAACCAGTTCGTCCCTGCCTTTACCGGGTTTTCGATGGGTACCCTTTTCATATATTCCGGCAGGAGATTGCCATCATCGTCGGTGGTTCGCGTTCCAACCATGGCGGCCGTCATGATTTTTTCCTGATCCGGTGCTTCCTTGGTAAAACCCTTACCGGAAAAGACCGCTGTGACATAGTCGTTTCCGGGCTTGTAAGTGCCCACGCCGTTTTTGCCGCCATTAAATTTTTCATTGACAGCGGTATCTTCCGGATTGAATTTTTCATTTTTCACTTTCAGGGTAATGTTGTTGACACCCTGATCATGAACCAGACTCACATCGAACTTGGCAACCGGATCCCGTTTGTAGTCATCTCCGCCGGTGGTGGCAAAACGGATGCCCTTCAGTTCTTCCACTTTCGTATCCGGAAGGAGATAGGCCTGAATGTGCTGGACCCCGGACTGGCTCAGGTCCTTCACATAGAGCATGTCGGATTTGGCTGCATCTTTGGAAAAGTCCATGAGGAAGGTGCCTCCTTCCCCGGTGAGCTTGCCAATAGTAACGGCTACCCCATGGCCCTTTCGGGTATCCACCAGCCCGCCATGGTTGAAGGTAAGCGAGGTGATGAAGCTCTTGCCCCGGGTCTGCCATTTGCTGCCGGGTTCCATGGTCAGGTTGATGGATCCGGCATCCAGGCGTGGTACGCCGTATGTAACATAAGCCGTATCTGCCTTATTTTTCCAACCGTACAGCTTGCCCAGAGCAGATTTATTCATATCCGAAGATACATCCACCTGGCGAGGAGTCAGCTGCCCGGCGGCATCGAAATCCGCATAATCATCGGCCTGGCCCTCAAAATAGCTACCGTCCTGGAGATGGAGATTCACCGTGCCGCCGTCTTTGGCATACACATCCCCGTACAGTTTCAGATGGCCGGCCAGGTTGATACTCCCGTATCGCTGTTCTTCGATAGTTTGGATGGCGTTCTTCTTACCTTTTACCATTGCTTCCAAGAATTCTTCTTGCCCCTTTGCTGTTTGGGGATCATCCAATTGTTTCTTATAAAACTGATATTCGGCTTCCGCAATGGGCAACTGGTTCCCTGCGTCTGCAATCACATTGCCATTGATGGCATAGTTCCCATCGGGATTGTTAAAATTGACTTTACCCAAAAAAGGTCCGGCAATGGCGAACTGCTTGAGATTTGCATCCTGGTAATCCGGGACAGAGGCGGTATACATCCCAGCATACTTATTCTCATTTCCCGTCATGTTGATGTCTGCATTCCCCACATTGACTACACCCATGCCGCCGTACAGGCCTATGGACAGATCCCCGCCATGGATATCCGAAATTTGCAGATCATGGAAATCCGTGTGGCTGTGATCCATATCATATCCAGATATCGCCCCCAAAGTAGTACCCACGGCCGACCCATTGGTAGAAGAAATGTTCCGGATCTGGGTTTTCCCGGTAACCACAAAGGGGATATCTTTGCTCTGTTCAGGATTGAAAGTGTTCACCAATCCCAAGCTATTCACCAGTCCAAAGGCCAGAGTTCCCTCTGGACTGTCCGTGGTATTTTCTACATTCTCAATGGTCACGTTGGTCTTGCTGTCCTTTGTATAAGGACTCAGTTCGACAGCTCCTAGTAAAGTACCATATACTTCCTGTGCAGTATTGCTCTTTACTCCATCAATATCGAGTTTATCTGTTATTAGCTGATTTTTCAGCTTTTTCTGATTAACAGAATCATCCGCATAATCATCCGCTGGCTCCGCATATAGACCTTTCAGTTGCGACGCCCCGTTGTTTTTGGCCAAAGAAGCCCCCTCGATGGTAATAACCTTTCCTGACAGAGTGGATCCCCGAAGCCCCACCGCATGGTCTGGATCAGGATAATATCCTAGCCCATTATAAGCTTGAACTTTAAGATTTGAAAACGTAATACCATTTTTCCCTTCCAAAGAAGACCGGTTGATTTCTACAGGACCGGTTGTTACATAAGTTTCATTTTCAGAAATGCTGCTACCATCCAGGAAAACTTGATCCGCTGTGACCCTGCTGTTTTCCATGTCCAGTTTTTCTTGCAGTGTCCAGTTTCCTCTGGTCAGAGTCTGGCCCTGGATTGTTTCTGCCTCTGCAGGCACGCAAAAGGCTCCTGTCAGCAGCAGCGCCGCCAGGAGTGCTCTTCCTGTATGAGTGGAAAGGGTCAGTTTACCCCCCCCGATTTTTTTAGAAGTATGCTCTTGATTTCGATTCATTATGATTCCTCTTCTCCATGAAAATTCTGCCCGATTTTTCCACTAAAAAACATGAGGTTCTCTCATGTTTCCTGTAAGGCTCCCCCGCGGCCTTTCGATTTGGAATTCATTCAAGCTTCTTGCATACTTTAGTCTTCTTTGTTTAGCTTGTCAAGCGAAAATTGTCATGAAAATATTATGTTACTGCATAGCTTAATCTGTACTAACCCCTAAAGTAAATCCCATGGCTTTACAGCCAAATTTTGACTCTTCCCTTTTATCATCATATTTTTCATCGGATAATAAAAAGGATTTCCTTCTTGCAATAAAGGCGGTGCTTAACTTTTAAAGTTCGATAAAAACAGGCCGTTTGGTCGACTAGTTTATAGAACCGGGAAAAGAGATGAATGAAATTTCTTACTTGAAATAGGCAAATCATGGCAGGACAAAAATTGGCCTGCTTCTACTGTGAGACTGATAACCATATGGAAAAAAGCATTGCATCAGGTACCCAAATGACAGAAATGAGTGCAAATGAGACATTGATTAATCTTTTAGGGCATCTCCTGCGGGCTCCGGCAAGATTAGCCCATTCTTGTGGACGGAGCAGGATTGTATGATTTTCTTCCCGCCGGTTGATATTGACTCCCTTTTATCTCCTATGCGGCATGTCCCGAGATTCTTCGCTTCGCTCAGAATGACGCGGCCGGCGGGAAGAGGACACCACGTCTTTTCTCATTTTTCGGACCTATCCTCAGGGCTCCGCCCAGCTCCTTCCTGAGGAAGGAGCCTGCGTTACGTTCTTACTTTCCCGCCTTCCACCGTCATCCTGTGCAGTAGCGAAGGATCTCGGTACATGTCGATAGTGACTCATAGGTTGCTAAATACAAGTCGGCGGGAAGGCTGCCGTTTGGCAGTCAGGTTTGCGTAGAGTGTCTTTTCGACTAGCAGCGTAGTACACCCCTGCGCCACTCCGTGGCCCTCTTCCCCTAAAGGGGACGCAAGGGACGTTGCGGGATTAGCTTTTTTTCATAACATCCATTTCCCCTTCTGCCTGTTTTCTTAAAACAGCAGCATAATAAAAAAGCTGAGAAAAACGATTGCCATTTTTCTCAGCTTTTTTATTTCTTACATCATCTATCTTCTATCGTCTATCCAATCAGAATTGCCAGTTCACGCCTACGTTCCACTGCCATTTCTTATGCCAGTCTCCGCTGAAACTTCTTTCGGCATCAGCATAGATGCTGGTGTTTCCGTTGATGTGCCAGGTGCCGCCGAAGCCTGCTTCGTACCAGGTGTCCCGGTAGTCTTCGCTGTAGTCCATGGTTTCTCCGTCGGGAGCGGCGAGGTGGAAGTTTCTTTCGCCTCCGAATTCATGGAGCACCGAGAATTTCAAGTAGTAGTCATAGGGATTTTCCCTATTCGTCACCCGTTTGCCAAAGAGGATGCCCAGGCGTCCGATGGCGCTGTCGTAGCTTCCCATGCTCACCGTCTTGCCGCGGCTGGTGGTGTAGTCTTTGCTTCCCAAATGGCCGAAGACCATCTGGGCCTCCGGTTCCATGAAGAGACCATTGTCTCCGGTAAAGGTCTTGCCGAATTCCACAGAAAGGCTTTCATTCCATGTGCGGTAATTAGCACTATCCGGATATCCGCCCCAGGAGTGAAGCTCCGTATCATCCCTTCCCCACTTAGCCACCACATCGGTGTACACACCGCTGTCTCCCAGCCAGGTGCCGTAGAGGCCGCCGGAAAGGCCGTGGTCCTTGGAGGAGCCATAGCTGTATTTCGGATTGGAAATATTCCGCTCTGCAAAGAAGCCGTAGACGCTCTTATCATTGGCGGCGTAATCATAGCCCAGCTGGAAGCCGTTGTACCTGCTGTCTACGCCTCTCCCGTCATAGGCACCGTGGAAATCGCGGGCCCAGAGGCCGGAGGTGTCCTTCAGGTTACGAAACCGAAGGTCCCCCATGCGTTTCCGGAGACTGTCAATGTCCAGGCGGTAGAGGGCATAGCTGTTGTCGGCCGCCTTCATGAGAGGAATGGTGTCCTTGTTCACCTTTCTTTCCAGTTTCGTGAGGTACCATTCATTATCCTTGGCGTCAGCAACACCCATGGTGTCGCGTACATAATCACCCCGCTGAATCGTAGGCGTTACATCCCAAAGGCCGCCGTCATCCAAATCGGTGCCACTGAAGGTGGCATTTCCAAAACTATAATTTCCATCAGTATCCTTATTGCTGTAATCCGTAATGAGAAGAAGATGTTTCGTACCGGTCACTTCTTTGCCAAGGAGGAAGCTCTCATCGTGCACCTGCACCAGCCCATGAGAGCCTGCGGTAGAGCTTTTCATGTATACCTTGTCACCATAGGTCTGGCTGTCCATGTCAGTCTTCATGCGGAAGATGCCGCCATTGCCATTGTAGGTGCCCACATCCAGCCGCTGATAAGCAGGATTGTACTGCATGTTTACGAGACCGCCGTTTTCATGGTCCAGCCCTGTCACCGTGCTGCTAGCAGTCATATCCCAGCAGGCGCCATTGGCAAGAGTCAACTCAGTGGTACCGGAATTGGACTCATCTGCGGCATCAGCTGCAGCCATAAGGCCATGAGTGACTATGGATTCTACCTCATCAGACTTAAAGCCGTCAACAGTAGACTTGCCGCGAAGCAGGGAATCTGCCGTGTTGAGATTGAGCTGGATAGAGCCATTTTTCGCCGATTCCAGATTACCAAGAATGACCTTGCGGCCATTGCCCATGGCAATAACCGAGCTGCCATCATCAGTGCTGTAGATGGCATTGCCGCTGCCTACGAGGGTCATACCGCCATCAAAATTGACATGCCCCGCGTCATCTGCCTTGACCACATTGTTGAGAATCTTATCTTTGCTGTTCTGTGCAAGGCTGTTCACCGTAAGGACAGCATTGTCACAAATCTCAGCATCGGCATGGTTGAAGGAATGGAGAGCTGATACATCCGTAACCTTATCGGGGGCCGTAACGATGATATGGGCATTCTTCCCTACCGTAAGCGCCGTATTTTTCCCATCCGTAAAGGTATATCCGGCAATATGGTTCGTGCCGTTGCGTATGCCTTCCACAGTAGGTTCCTTGCCACTGGACAGCTCGGACGCTTTTACGGCAACAGATAGATTGTCGCCAATCTTCATAGTGGCTTTCGCTGCATCGACGCCGGTATTACGAATGCCTTCCGCCGTCTCATAATTGTCGGCTTGAACCTGGACATGAAGGTTATTCCCAAATGAAGACTCCGACAGGATATTCCGCATGCCGCTGACAACCGAGGTTTTTGTTTCCTGACTGGTATTTTTAACTATAGCAGAAACGGTACTGTCATTGCCTACGCTCATATGACTTTTAGAATAATTGTAAACGCCATATACAGAATTTGCCGCATTTCCGGTAGAATCAATGCTGACACGCAGGCCATCAACGGCAGAAATCGTAGAATCATCATAGGCTTCCAATCCATAAATAGTGGACACTTTCCCTCCATTCTGAATAATGGACAAAATGCTGTCCTTCCCGATATCTACAGCTGAACTGAGTTCAGCAGAAACTCCATACAGCAAGGAAATGCTTCCATCATTTTGGGTAATGGACAAGACGCCGTTCTTTCCAAGATTCACTCCTGAATTCACACCTGAATAAATTCCGTAGATGTTCTGTACCGAACCATTATCAATCATCATATTGTCCTGGTTATTTTCTCCCAGGTTGACGGTTGACCCATATACAGCATTAATTCCCGTTACACTTCCTACGCTACCATGATTCACTGTAATGTTTTGCCGGTTATATTTTTTCTCCTTGACTATGGAGCCATCCTCAGCATCTATTCCATCAATGTTGGCAGCTTTTCCGCCAGTTTGTGTAATACTGGTCTCTCCATAATCACCAATATACAGTTTTGAATTAGAGTCTAAGGAAATTCCAGTAATGTGACGAACTGCACTGTCTTTTACACTAACATCATTGTGACTGTATTCCTTTATGGAAATATCTGCCGTGTCTCTCTCTTTATCTTCTTCTGATGGATTATAAGCAGGATTTTTATTTTTGGTCTGCTGCCAGCCCGACAAAAACAGTCCATGAGCAAAATCAGCATTACGCTTGTCAACCGTTACCGTATTTTTCAGTCCTGCACCAATCGTACCGTTTTTTGTATCCTGTACATAAATACCAACAACATGGCCTTTTCCATACGATGCCGATTTCTCAGGTTCAGTATCTACACCTTCCTGGCTGGTTTCAACGGTCATACCGTCTCCTATGGAAAAATCGGTTCTGGAAAGAAGAATGCCCTCATTATTGATCAGCTGGCCCTGATTTTCCTGGGAAGGCGACTGTACCCCGATTGTCGATATCAGATGGGCATCACTCCCAATGGTAAGGAGATTATGAGTAAGAGCCGTTATCTGATGATCAGAAGGATGATCATGAACGCTTTCCAGCGCCCGGATGAGTGTTTGTCCCGTCTCCTTATCCGCCACTGCTTCTGCGGTGCTGGCAAAATGGTCCCCAATACGGGTATCGCCATAAAAAAGCGAATAAAAACCGTATGCCTGGTTGTATTTAAAATTACCGACCTTCAGGGAGAGGGTTACGTTATCCCCCACCGTCATATGGCCAAAGTGGTTCTCCAAAGCAACAGCACACACATTCGTGCCAACCTGATTTTCCGGAGTTTTTGCATTTACCGTAATGGCAGTCCCTTTCCCTACATTCACAGTCGTGGAAGAAATATGCCCGCCGTTCTTTTCGTAGGCAGCATTGGCCGCATCCGATTCATCAGAGACGCCGTGATGGGTATCCACCCCTTCCAAGTAGATGCCGGAAGTATTGTAATAATTCCCGGCAGCATCCACTTTTACATTTAGCCCATTGGCCAGCTTTACCGTGCCCGGATAGTTGTCCTGCACCCAGATGCCATTGGCTTCGCCCTGATTGGAAAAGCTGCCATGGATGGTTTTGGAATCCACCTTCGTCACATCGTCTTCATTTTTGGCGGCAGAAGCGGCAATATCCACTACTGCCGACGCCTTGCAGTTCTTTACATCGAAATCATCGGTTACGGTCTGCCCCGTCTTGTCAACTGTCACCGGCGTTGTCTGTAGGGCACTAGCCTCCGCCTCTCCAGGCACACAAAAAGCTCCTGTCAGCAGCAGCGCCGCCAAGAGTGCTCTTCCTGTATGGGTGGAAAGGGTCAGTTTACCCCCCCGATTTTTCTAAAACAATGTTTTTGGTTCTGTTTCATTCTTATTCCTCTTCTCCATGAAAATTCTGCCCGATTTTTTCCATAAAATCATGAGATTCTCTCATGTTCCCCAGGATCCCCTTGCCCTGATCAGATTTGGAATTCACTCAAGCTCCGTACATTTTAGACCTGTTTTACAAGGTTGTCAAGAGAAATTATCTCTGGTAATATTATATTGCGGTGCCACTTAATGTGTACTAAACACTAAAGTAAATTTCTCAGGCAAAATGCCAAAATTTGCCTCTCTGCATTTTCCATATCATTTTTCAGTGCTTCCCTAATACGTGCCGATATTAACGCCCACCGGAGCTGCCAGAGGCAGATGACCCCTTCCGGCTCACTCCGCTCGCCACCTCCCCCTGGAACAGAGGGAGGTTAGGGGATTGGCCTTTCTGTCACTGGCGGCGGAGGATAGGAGCGTCACTACGTAAAAGGGTTCTGAAGTTTGACGGGCCTTTGGCCCGAAGGTTCTTAGGTTTGACAGCCCTTCGGGCTGAGGGTTCAGGTATCGCTGCTTCGCAGCGATGAGTTTTGTAATCAGCGTTACGGGCTTACCGTCCCGCCGGTGGAGTCATTCTGAGCGAAGCGAAGAATCTCGGTACATGCCGCATATGAATCAATGGGCAGTAAATACCAGTCGGCGGGAAGGGGTGTTAAAGGTTCTAAGGTTTGACAGCGGCTTTGCCGCTGAGGGTTGTGGTATTGCCATTGGAGCCGCTTCGCGGCTCAGGTTCAGAGGGTTCAGAGGGTTCAGAGGGTTCAGAGGGTGGTGGATTGCCCTGGGGGCAATGCTTATAAAGCCAGCGTTACGGGCTTCGCCTTTGTGCCACCAGTGGTGCATGACGGAGAGCCAGGGCTCCCTTCTGCAAGCGAAAAGCAGCCCCCCGTGAGGCTGCTTTCCAGCACAAAGAAATCCGGTATCTTCCCATCCCCTATGCCCAATGAGTTCGGTGTCTGACTCGGTCAACAGCCGCTGCTGCACAAAGTGCGACGGCTTGTGCCGGAACAGTGTCTCCCGTCATTTCTGCCGTGATAGATGTTTAAAGTCCTGGATTTCTCTGCTATTTTTCAGTTTGCACTGATTTTTGACCATTTTCCGGAAATGGGGAGGGAGGAAAGCGGTACCTTTTTGGCTCCGCCGCTCCATAAAGTCATTTCTTATGCGCATCTCAGAAGTATATGGAGCGGTTTCTGTCAAAACCGCGGGCTTTTCATACCCCTCTACTATATACATAACGCGAGATTCGAAAATGTGAAAAGAAAAAGTGAAATTTTCCGGAAAAACTTTCTTTAGCGTATTAAAGCAAAAAGGACTGTGAAGAAATGGCTCCCATTCCTTCATAGCCTTTTTCATTTTGCCTATATTGCTTTAAAAACTTTCCAAATGACGATAATATGCCTGTCCCAATAAGGCTCGTACTGCTCGAGGATGAGATTTCGGGGCTCCTCTTCACTATCTTCGCAAAGCATTTTCGTCATTTCGCTGCTGTGCTCCGCTCGAAATGACATTATGGAGTCTGACGTCTGATTGTCTGCCTGTCTGACAGGGTTTCAATCATTTTTTCGCAGTCCTTTACTCATGGCCATTACGCTTTGTCGTCGATGATGGCGGCGCCGCCGCTTTCGCCTGTGCGGATTTTGACGGCGGTGGTCAGTTCGGAGACGAAGATTTTACCGTCTCCCACGTGGCCGGTGTTGCAGGTGTCGCGGATGGTCTGGATCAGTTTTTCCAGCGGTGTTTCGTAAATGACGATTTCTATTTTGATTTTCGGGAGCAGGTTCACGGAGAGTACGTTTCCTCTGTAGATTTCTTCCTGTCCATGGGTGAGGCCGCAGCCGTAGACTTCGGTGACCGTAATGCCGGTGACGCCGATTTCATAGAGCTTGTCCTTCAGCTCTTCCAGTTTTTCCGGACGAATGACGGCGTCCACTTTGTAGATTTTCTTTTCTGTATCCATAGGTTTCACCTCTTATAATTTATTATACGCTCTTTCACCATGGTCGATAAGGTCCAGGCCCTGGGCTTCTTCGGAAGCGGAAGCGCGGACTTTTATGAAGCAGCCTACCACTTTGATGATGACGGTGGTCATGACGACGGCCACGATGATGCCGGTGACGATGCCGGTCATCTGGGGAATGAGCTGGGCCGGGTTGCCGTAAAGGAGGCCGTCGGCGCCGGCGTCATTGATGGTTTTGGTGCAGAAGATGCCGGTCATAAGAGCGCCCCATACGCCGCCCATGCCGTGGCAGCCGAAGGCGTCCAGAGAGTCATCGTAGCCCAGTTTGGATTTAACGCAGGAAACGAAGAAGTAGCAGATCACCGGAGTGGTGATGCCGATGAAGAAGGCCGCATTAGCATCGACGAAGCCGGCGGCCGGGGTGATGCCTACGAGGCCGGTGAGGATACCGGTCATGAGGCCCAGGGCGGTCATTTTCTTATGAATGATTTCTTCAATAATAATCCATACAAGGCCGGCGGTGCAGGAAGCAATGCCTGTATTCGCCAGGGCCTGGGTCATGACATCGTTGGCAGTGAGGCCGGCGCCGGAGTTGAAGCCGAACCATCCAAGCCACAGGAAGCTGCCCCCAAGGCATACGTAGGGAATGTTATGGGGACGAAGGGAAAGGAAGCCATAGCCCTTTCTCCTGCCGATGAGGATGGCCGCGGTCAAAGCGGAGAAGCCGGAGGTGACATGAATAACGGTGCCGCCGGCAAAGTCAAGGGCTCCCATGTCGCGGATGAAGCCGCCTACGCCCCATACCATGTGGCACATGGGGTCATACACCAGGGTGCCCCAGAGAAGGATGAAAATGCAGTATGCCGGGAAACGGGTCCTTTCCACAATGCCGCCGCTGACGATGGCCGGTGTGAGGATGGCAAAGGCCATCTGGAACATGGCGAAGAGGATGTGGGGAATGGTTTCGGAATAGTCCGGATTGGCCGCCATGCCTACGCCATGGAAGAAAGCCCAGTCCAGATTGCCGATGATGCCGCCCACGTCGGGGCCAAAGGAAAGCGAATAGCCATAGACAAACCACTGTACTGTAAAGATGGCCAGGCAAACCATGGACATCATAATGGTATTAATGGTGTTTTTGCGGCGTACCAGTCCGCCATAGAAAAAGGCCAGCGCCGGTGTCATGATGAGCACCAGCAGTGTTGCGATAGCCATGTAGGCCATGTCTGCCCCGTTCAGCTTACTTTCTTCATCTGCTGCCATGGCAATTCCCGGGAGGAAACATGCCCCCAGAAATACCGGTAAAAGATATTTTCGCATAATCATAAGTCCCTTTCTGAAAAATAAAAAAGCCGCCGGAAATTCCTAAAATTTCCATAGCAGCACCATTACCCATTTTTATGAAATTATGCAGCAAAGTTTCCCGGGCTTTCCTGCTTTCTATATGCCTTTCAATCCATCTTCCAGCTTAATGCCATACCATGACTGACACCTCCAAAAAAGAAAGGGCCTGCATACCAAAGTACGCAGGCCCTCTTGCCTTGTGTTTTATTATGGTCCTTATTATACACAGGAAATCCATGGATTGCAAGTCTTTTTTTTGCACGCCTTTCGGCGTAAGGGTTCAATGGCGGCGAAGCCGCCAGGGGCTTTGCCCTTTGGGCAAAGGGTTGCAGCCGCCTTTCGGCGGCAGGTTTTGTAGAGGGGGGCGACGGCCCTTCGGGCCGAGGGTGGTGGTATCGCCACTTCGCGGCGATGAATATATAAGTGGACAGCGGACAACAGATAGCATCCTTTACTGTCCCACCATCCCTCTATCATACTAGCTCACCAGCTCACCAGCCCACCAGCCCACTATAAATCAATACATAGCCGCGTTGGCGATGACCAGGCGCTGTACCTGGTTGGTGCCTTCGTAAATCTGCATGATTTTGGCATCGCGCATGTACTTTTCATTCGGATTTTCTCTGGAGTAGCCATTTCCGCCCATAACCTGCACGGCGGTGGTGGTGACTTCCATGGCCGTATCGGACGCGAAACACTTGGACATGGCGGAGAAGAGGGATGCCTGTTTGTCGCCGTTCATCTGCATCCAGCAGGCCTTGTACACCAGGGCCCGGGCAGCTTCTGTCTTTGTGACCATGTCAGCAATCATCTGCTGCACCATTTCAAAGGAAGCAATCTTCTGGCCGAACTGTTTTCTCTGGTGAGCGTAATGGATGGCATTTTCCAGAGCAGCCTGGGCGATGCCTACGGAAATGGCGCCTACCACCGGTCTGGATTTTTCCAGGGTTTCCATGGCGATGCGGAAGCCCATGCCTTCCCTGCCCAGTCTTGCGGAAGCAGGGACGAAGCAGTCGTCAAAAATAATTTCCGAAGTGGCGGAAGCACGGATGCCCATCTTGTCTTCTTCTTTGCCGATGGAAATGCCCTTGGTATTCCGGTCTACGGAGAAGACCGTAAGGCCGCGGATGCCGCCGGATTCCCTGGTATTGGCAAAGAGGGTGATTTTATCTGCAATGGGTGCATTGGTAATGAAGCACTTGGTACCGTTCAGCATGTAGCCGCCGTCCACTTTTTTTGCCCGGCAGGAAACGGCGCCGGCGTCGGAACCGGCCCCCGGTTCTGTCAAGGCAAAGCAGCTCATGCCGCCATAGTTCAGGCAGTCGAAATAGGATTTCTTCTGTTCATCGGTTCCTGCAATGAGCACCGGGAAGGATGCCAGGGAATTGGCAGCGCACACCGTGGCCACACCGGCACAGCCCTTGGCCAGTTCTTCGCTGATAAGGGCAATGGTCAAAAGATCCAGTCCTGCACCGCCGAATTCCTTGGGAACCGACAGAGCCGTCATGCCGGACTGCTTCAGGATACGAAGCAGCCCATCGTCCATGACGCCGCTTTTATCGATATCCAAAGCTCTGGGCGCGATTTCCTTCTGCGCAATATCACGGGCCAGTCCTACCAGTTCTTTCTGCTTATCTGTCAAGTTAAAATCCATTTTCCAACACCTGCCGAATCAAAAATATAAAGGTTCTCAAACTGTCTGCATGTCCTGCAGAAATATGTCCTTTACATTATAACAGATTTATGCTGGAAAATTCACGGGGAGAATAAAAGCAAGAGCCACTTCGCGGCCCGGGTTCAAAAGGTTCAGAGGTTTCAAAAGGTTTCAAAGGGTGCGGTATCGCCTGAGGGCGATGAGTATAAAATAGGGGTTACGGGAATGCCTTCCCCCACGGCGAAACAGTGCTTCCCTAGATTTATATATTGGCGGCTGCCGGCGGCAAAGCCGGACATCTCCCCCTGAAGCTATTCCCTTTCTGTTTGACTTTCCATAGCTGCCAATGGAAATGAATTGCAGAAATGCCCGATTTTATCGGTATTCTAAACTTATATAGTCTACTATGGATATTGGAAAATGGAAGGGCTCTGTATTATAATGTATGAGATAAGAGTAGATATTTGCATAATCTTTACAAATCGTATACAATAAACACTGTTTTCCTGATTTCAGAAATAAAACAAACGTGAGATATACCTGTCCGGCGCGCCGTTCCGTCTGGACAGCAGCTGTGCCGGTTACCGGCCTTTGGGCGGCTAAAAGGATACACTATGATTGACAAATGTAAAAAGCTTATCGGACTTTTGATCCTGATTGCTGCTGCCGTCATATCCGTTTACCTGATTCGTCTGTACTATCCTGAATTTTATTACCATACCATCCACCTCACCATGGCCGGTGATGTGGACGGGCTGGCGGATTACATTTCTTCTTTCGGGTACGGAGCTTTTCTTGTGAGCATTGGACTGCTCATTTTCTGTAATGTATTCGGAATCCCCACGATTCCCTTCCTTACGGTGAATGGAGCGCTTTTTGGCCTGCTTCCGGGTATTTTTATTTCCTGGGTGGGAGAAGTCATCGGCATTGAAATCAGTTTCCACATCGGACGCATTTTCTTCCGCAAGGAGGCCCGCCGTCTGATTGAAAAGAAGCATATGCTTACGAAGCTGGACAAGTACAGCTGTGTGAAGAATATGGCCCTGGCCAGGGCCATCCCCTATTCGCCCAATATTCTTTTCACCGCCATCGCCGTTTTGAGCAAGCTCACCAGCCGGGAGCATCTGAAGGCTACCCTCATCGGTAAGATTCCTTCTGTTCTTATCGAAGTGTGGCTGGGCCACGACCTGATTTATTTTTCGGAACACGGCACCCGTTTCATCGTGCTGCTCTTCCTCCTTCTGGCGGGTTATGTCATTCATAAAATGTATAAGAAAAGACGCTGTTTCAACAACAAATGCCTGTAATCAAAGGGCTGTGCAAAAATGTCAATCATTTTTGCACAGCCTTTTTGCTTTATGCTTATCTGAACTCTATTGAGGCTCTGAGCCATAGCGCAGAATACCATAGAGTCGGGAGATATCGGGGCTCCTCTTCACTCTCTTCATGAGCCACCCGCCCCATTCCTCCGCTCCCCTCCGCTCGAAATGACATTGGAGCGGGGAAATACCGGTGCCAATACTTCATTTGTAATTCCTGTGATGCTTCATGTCAGCATGGAGACAAAGGTATCTGGGCTCCATGGCATCTCTGAGTCGTGAGACCTCCTGCCACAATGGGTTATGCCATGGAGGTGGGAGATTTCGGGGCTACTCTTCACTGTCTTCATGCACCGTCCGCCCCATTCCTCCGCTCCCCTCCGCTCGAAATGACATTGGAGCGGGTAAATACTTAACTTGTAATGAGCCCCCTTTTCCTATTTAATGAAATAGGAATCCCGCCTTTTGTTTCCCCTCTATCCATTGTATAATAGAGTAATGAAAGAATGGCCAGTCTATTCTTTGAATCGATAGCAATGTCCCTTCCTAATGATATTTTCTGATAAGGAGGATATGATGAAAGGTTACATTCAAGTATATACCGGTGACGGTAAGGGAAAAACCACCGCTGCCATCGGCCTTGCCATCCGTGCCATAGGCGCGGGAAAAAAGGTATGCATCATCCAGTTTATGAAATCCCTGGCCTATTCGGAGCAGAAGGTGCTCCAGAGTCTTCAAGGCATCACCCTCATTACTCTGGGGAAGCCCTATTTCATCGCCAAGGAAGGCATGCTCTCCGATGAGGAAATCAAGGCCTGGGGCGACAAGCTGGTGGTGTACCCTGCCGGCCATCCGCCCAAGGAATACCGGGCCATGATAAAAAAGGGCATAGACGATGCTATCCGTGCCGTTTCCGGCCCCTATGATGTGGTCATTCTTGATGAATACAATATGGCCTGCTGGTATGATCTGGCTAATGAGGAGGACACAAAGGAAATCCTTGCTGCCCGCAAACCGGAGGTGGAGCTTGTATTTACCGGCCGCAATGCGCCGTCCTACATTCTGGACGCCGCCGACCTGATTACTGAAATGAAAAAAATCCGCCACTACTATGACAAAGGTGTCATGGGAAGGGAAGGCATTGAAGACTAGGAAAGCACTGATCAATTCGCAGAATCGCATTTCATATGTATTTTTATCCAATGCTGCGTCATCAGTCTCCTTACATAGTGATTTCCCAGCGGAGAAAGAAAGGATTACATAGAATGGAAAAAATTACAGGTAAAAGTATTTCCGGCATGGTCACCATCGGACCACTCCGGGTATTTCGTCACAAAGAATTCGCGGTGGATACAGCCAAGGTAGAACGCCCTGAAACGGAAGTGGCCCGCTTTGACTCCGCCAGAAATGCGGCTGCTGCCAAGATGAACCAGTTTTACCAGGAAGCGGTGTCCCATGTGGGACTGGATAATGCCTCCATTTTCAAGGTATACCAGCAGATGCTGACGGATTCGGAATTTGTGGACTCCATCCGCTCCATGATTCGCAGCCAGAGCATTAACGCAGAATCCGCCATTTCCCAGGCAGAAAAGAATTTCACCCAGATTTACAGCGCCGGTGCCGACGTGTACATGCAGGCCCACATTGCGGATATGCAGGAAATCGCCCGTATCCTTCTGCGCACCATGCACCAGAAGAAAGCCATGTTTGCCGGCGATGAACCCTGCATCCTCTACGCCGATGACCTCACCCCCAGTGAGACCATCCAGATGGACACGAAAAAAATTCTGGGCTTCGTCACCAAGGAAGGCACCCCCACCTCCCACACCGCCATCCTGGCCAGAGCCCTGGGCGTACCGGCCATCGTAGCCACCGGCACGGAAGTGGATGACTCCTTCGACGGGAAAACCGCCGTCATCGACGGTTTCTCCGGCACCGTATACCTGGACCCCACCCCGGGCATCCTGTCTGTGATGAAAGAAAAGCAGGACCAGAGCATCCGCCTGAAGGACCTCCTGCAGCAGCTGAAGGGCCTCCCCAGTGAAACAGTGGACGGCCACAGAGTAGAAGTGGCAGCCAACGTATCCTCTGCCTCTGACCTGGCAGCGGTGCTGAAAAATGACGCCGAAGGCATCGGCCTGTTCCGCAGCGAATTCATTTACATGGGACGGGACACCCTGCCCAGTGAAGAAGAACAGTTTAACATTTACAAACTGGCCATCGAAACCATGGCAGGCAAACGGGTCATCATCAGAACCCTGGATATCGGCGCCGACAAAGAAGCCTCCGCCTTCCACCTGCCGAAAGAAGAAAACCCGGCCCTGGGCATGCGGGCCATCCGCATCTGCCTGAAGCGCCCGGAAATCTTCAAAACCCAGCTCCGCGCCATTCTCCGGGCCAGCGCCTTCGGCAAGGCAGCCATCATGTTCCCCCTCATCACTTCGGTATGGGAAGTCTGGAAAGCCAAAGAAATCCTGGACGAAGTGAAAATGGAACTGGACAAGAAGGGCATTGCCTATGACCACCACATGGAAGTGGGTATCATGGTGGAAACACCGGCTGCTGCTTTAATCAGTGACAAGCTGGCCAAGGAAGTGGACTTCTTCTCCATCGGCACCAACGACCTGTCCCAGTATACCCTGGTGGTAGACAGAACCAGCCGCGTCCTCTCCGATTTCTTCAATCCCCATCATCCGGCTGTCTTGAAACTCATCCAGATGACCGTGGAAAACGCCCACAAAGCAGGCATCTGGGTAGGCATGTGCGGCGAACTGGGCTCCGACCTCTCCATCACCGAAACCTTCCTCCGCATGGGAGTAGACGAATTCTCCGTGGCCCCCTACTCCGTACTGCCCCTCAGAAAGCAGATCCGCTCCATCGATTTGAGCAAGTAAATGATGAAATAAAAAAGAACTGTGCAGAAATGGCAGCCATTTCTGCACAGTTCTTTTTGCGTGATTTTATTGAAAAGGTTCTTAAGTTTGACCGGTCCTTTGGGCCGGAGGGTTCTTAGGTTTGACAGGGGCTTTGCCGCTGAGGGTTGTGGTATCGCCCATGGACACGCCCTACGGGCGTGAGGGTTGACGGCTCCCTGAGCCGAAGGTTCTTAAGGTTCTTAGGTTTGA
>ERZ772883.1437-NODE-1437-length-18335-cov-6.818873_pt1 | contig 18335 bp, 19 predicted proteins | sample MGYA00580575_ERZ772883 | MGnify/ENA primary metagenome ERZ772883 (study PRJEB29015, sample SAMEA2737666) | human gut metagenome | biome: human gut; feature: human-associated habitat; material: faeces | place: China | collected 2012 ...
TTAAAATCACAAGTTTTTGAAACTTTTTCAAAGTTTCAAAAACTTAGGCAGCGCGTCGAAAAGACTTTTTCGACACGCTGAAAGGAGCTCTTCCTGAGGAAGAGCTCCTTTTTTCGGCTTTTCCCCTTGCGTTTTTGCGCCGGGTGTGGCACAATCGAAAAAAACACAGGAGGTGCGGGTGATGGATTTTCTCAGGGATCCGGAGGGCATGGGGCCGTCGGAGCTGCGGGCATATCTGGATGATATCCGCTGTCAGCTGGAGATCATGGATGAGGACGAGCCGGAGGACGAGACCAGCGAGGAGTTTGTGGACTGGGCCGAGGCGCATGAAGAGCTGGAGGATCTGGCCGATGAGATCATCGAGCGGCTGGAGGCCCTGGGTGAGCCGCTGGAGTGAGACGGTAAAACAATTTGGAATCGTGCGCTGCGAGGCGTGTAGGGGCGACCCTTGCGGTCGCCTGTGGGCGGGGAAATCGCCGATGTGCTGCCAGCGGCAGAAAAAAGCGAGGCGATTTCGAGGAAGTGCCCCGATTAGCAGGCGCGACCATGGGCGGGAAAGCTCCCGCCTCTACGCACTTCTTAAATGATCTCGGCGGGCCCCGCCCTACGGAAATTAAAATACCCCGGGAGGGAATGCCTGTATGGGCGTTCCTCCCGGGGGTTTCTTGTTAAGAACAAAATTAAAATGTCATAATTTCTGCCCCGCCTAAAGCGGCGGCATCTTCCCGGTCATGGGTCACGCACAATATGGCCGCCCCATTTCGATGCCGGAGGATATAGTCCGCTGTCTGCCGCCTGGCGGCATCGTCCAAGCCCTTGAAGGGCTCATCCAGCAGCAGGAGGTCGCCGCCATAGCATACCGCCCGGCAAACCGCTACTCTCCGGCGCATACCGCCGGACAGCTCCCCCACGGGCTGGTGCAGGCTGCCGCCCAGGCCCAGCTGCTCCAGGTGGCGGCAGATCTCGCTCTCGCTCACGGCCTTGCCCATGACCAGGCGGATATTGTCCACGGCAGAAAACCCACCGCACAGCCGATCCTCCTGAAATACATAGCCGATCCGATCCGGCAGGTCCAGAATTTCCCCGCTGTCGGGCTTTTCCAGCCCGGCGATGCAGCGCAGCAGGGTGGTCTTCCCTTGACCCGAGGGGGCCATGAGGCAGGCAATCTGCCCTGCCGGCAGGGTCAGGGATACGCCCTCCAAAACGGCCTTGCCGCCGAAAGATTTACACAGATGGGAAACGATCATGGGCGGCCGTCACCTCCTATCTGCCGAAGCAGTCCTCGCAGCAGCCGCAGCACCAGCCATTCAAACCCGGCGCTGAGGGCCACGATGACCACCGTCCAGGCCAGGAGGTCGGCGGTCATCAGGTAGATTTTCGCCTCGTACAGCCGCTCACCAATGGAGCCGCCTACCACGCCGATGACCTCCGCCGCCACGCCGGCCTTCCAGCTCATGCCCAGGGCAGCGGCGCTGCCCGCCAGTAAAAACGGCTCCACCGACGGCAGATAGATCATCCGCAGGCGTCGCCGCCATGGCACGCGGAAGATCTGGGCCATTTCCAGAAGCTGCCCATCGGCATTTTTGATGCCCGTCAGAATATTGGTATACAGCAGCGGAAAGACCATGAGAAAGGAGATGAACAGGGAGAGCCGGGAGATTTTCAGCCAGATCAGCGCCAGAATGATGAACGATGCCACCGGCACGGACTTAATGGCCAGCACATAAGGCTGCAGCAGGATCTCCAGCATCCGCAGCCGCCCGGCTGCAAAGGCCAGCACGGCGGCTGCTGCCAGCGCCAGCAGAAAGCCTCCGGCGATGCGCAGGAAGCTGAAAAAGACTGTGCACCAGAAGCCCGCCGTGGGAACCAGGACGGCCAGCCGCGCCGCTACCTGCACCGGGGAGGGCAGCAGCAGGGGGGAGGCCACAGCCATGGACGCCCCCTGCCAGACGGCCACGGCCAGGGCAGCGGCTAAGAGCTTCTGCAGGCGCTCCCGGCTCATGCGCCCAGCCAGTAGAAGCCGTCTGTGGGCATAGCGCCGCCTACGGACTCCGGCTTCAGATCATACAGGGTCTGCAGATAGCCGCTGACGGCGGTTTTCATGTCGGCACCGGTGATGCAGACCAGATTGCAGGCGGGGATGGCTTTTTCTGCCACGGCGGCCTTTACAATGCCCAGCTTCTCCACCAGCACGGCGGTTTCGGCGGGATGGGCATTGGCATAGTCGGTGCTGGCGGCATACTCCTTCAGGAACTTGGCCACGGCCTCCGGATGCTCGTCGGCAAAGGCCTTGCGCACCAGCAGGCCCGCCGTGACCAGGCGGCTGTCCACGCCCAGCTTGTCCCACTGAGCGGAGAGATCCAGGGCCACCCGCAGACCCTCCACCTGGCCCTGGGCCACGGTGACAAAGGGCTGGGGCAGCATGGCCACGGAGGATTCCTCCTGGGCCATGAGGGTCACGATCTCCGTGGGCTCGCTCTTCCACTCCACGGTGACGTCTTCGCCCAGGGTCAGGCCGTTCTGGGCCAGCAGGTAGGTCAGGGCATACTCGGGAGTGGCACCCTTGCCGGTGGCGTAGATGGTTTTGCCGGCCAGGGACTTGATATCCGTCACGGTCTCGCCGCCCTTTTCCACAATGTACAGCACGCCCAGGGTGCTGGCGGCCAGAAGCTCCACCTGGCCCTGGGTCTGGTTGTAGAGAATGGCGCCCACATTGGCGGGCACGGCCAGAATATCCAGCTCGCCCTTGATCAGCTGCGGTGTCAGATCCGAGGCGGAGGCGGCCATGGTGAACTCATAGGTGTTGGCGGTCAGCTTGTTTTCAGCGTTGTCCAGCAGCTTGGCCATGCCCATGGAGGTGGGGCCCTTCAGGCCGCCCACACGGATGTTTACAGATTGGTATGTTTCCTGGCGGGGCTGCGCGGCGCAGGCGGCCAGGCTCAGTGCCAGCACCAGGGCCAGCAGGAGGGAGAGGATCTTTTTCATTGTGGTGTTCCTTTCTTTTGCTTTAGTTTTCCGCAGGGGTGATGACATGGGAATACTGGGTCTTGGCGCTGACTCCCTCCAGGCGGCCGATCTTGCCGCTGAGGGCGGAAATGGCGTCCTGGGGCGCGTCCAGCACCACGGAGATGATGTTCACGCACTTTTCCCGGTAGGGAAGCCCCATGCGGCCAATGATGTAGCGGCCGTACTGGTGCAGCAGCTCGTTCAGCGCGGCCACCGACGACTCCTTTTCCACAATAATGCCGATGAGGGCGACTCTGGTTTCCATGTGATTACCTCCCGGATGAATTTTTGCGGCAAAAAAACCGCATCGCTCTGCGACACGGCCACAAGACCCGCCGGGGGCGGGCAATTCTCTCTATGGCGCATCTTCCGCCGCAAGAAAACTTTTGGCGTCAGGAGCTTGGTTTGTATTGTAGGGGAAAATGGGGGGATTGTCAAGCCTCCTTGTGCCGCCTGCGCAGGGGAGCGTGTGATTTTTGCGAAAAATTTGCGAAGAATGTCTATGACATTCCCGGCGAAAATTTGCTATGCTGAACGGGAAGTAAATAAGCGAAACAGGACAATAAATGTTGCTCTCCCTATGTCTGACGGGTGGGCGGCGTTTGTTGCCCTTTTTTCGCGGAGAAAAGGAAAAAACAATGCCGAGAAACAAAAAGCAGGGCATTGCCCTGCCCATTCAGATGCTCCTGGTGGCCCCGCTGTCCCTGCGCCTGACCCGGGTGCTGGTGAAAGGGTAAAAGAAAAGAGGTCAAGCCCCACGGCTTGGCTTCTTCTCAAGAAAACGTTCACTCCCATCCGTGTAAATGCTCTACCGATGGGGGCGAAGTCCATTACGGTCATCTCCCTTGCAAAGGGCCTATGAAGTTGGAGGCCCGGGAGGCCGTCTGCGCGTTCAGGGCCGTGGTGGCGGGTGCGAAGAAGCGGGCTATGCCAGGACTGCGTGCAGCGCCCGGTTCAATTCCTGAAGGAAGCCCTCGATCTGCGGCGTGACCACCTTGCTGCGGTGCAGCACCATCTGTACCGCCTGAGTCAGCTCCCATTCCGGGATGGACAGGCACCGCAGCCGTCCGGTCTCCACGTCCACGCACACCGTGTACCATGGCAGCAGGGACAGGTATGCCCCGCCCAGCAGCAATTCCCGTGCGGCACTGGCGCTGGGCAGGCGCAGAAAAGGTTCGCACGACACACTGTGCTGCGCCAGCAGACCCTCAAAGCGGCGGTTATAGGGCGCGTCCTGCTCCATGAGGATCAGCTCGCTGCCGGAGAGATCTCGCAGATCTACGGATGGGCGGCCCGCCAGCGGGTGGGACGGACTGGCCACCAGAACCACCGGCACCTTTGTCTGCTGCCAGATATGCCATTGGGCGGGGGGCAGGGGGTCGTCGATGACGCATATGGCGTCGACGGAACCCTGCTGCAGCAGCTGCGTCAGGTTCACAGTGGTGTCCACCAGCAGTTCCACCCGTACCCTGGGAAAGCGGGCGTGGTAGGCCGGCAGCAGCGGTTTCATCAGCAGTTCAAACAGAGAGTCCGTGATGCCAATGCGGATGGAGCCGGATAGAATCGCATCGGACTTGCCGAAATTCTCCACTGCGGCTACTGCCGCCACGGCCCTGCGGGCATAGGGCACCAGTGACCGACCAAAATCCGTCAGGTACACGTTCTTGCCGATACGGTCAAACAGCGGCATGCCCAGCTCCTGCTCCAGCTGGCGAATCTGCACACTGACCGCCGATTGGGAGTACCCCAGTTCCGCCGCCGCTTTTGTAATGTTCTGCAGCGATGCCGCGTGCAGAAATGTATTCAGATTTCGTATCTCCATGACCCGGCCCCCTTTTTGTATATCGTATCATACATTCACAGAAAATCAATTATATATTTTAATAAATATCATAAAAATCATTCGTTTTACAAAACTGTTTAACCGCACTACAATGATCACAACGAAGGGCGGTGCTCAAAGCACCGCATAATAATCTGAGAGGAGCGTATGAATATGGAAGGAAAACTGCACATCAACACCACTGCCGTACACGGCGGCGCACGGAAGGACGACTGCTTCGGCGCCATCAACGAGCCCATCTACATGACCTCCAACTACCGCATTCCCACCGATGGTACCCCGGTGGACTGGAGCGGCATCCACAGCAACATTTACCAGCGCAACCGCAACCCCAACCAGATGGTGCTGCAGGACAAGCTGTGCGCCCTGACCGGCGCAGAGGACGGCGCAGTGTTCGCCAGCGGTGTGGCCGCTTTGGCCGCCGTATTCACCACCACCCTGAACTCCGGCGACCACGCCATCGTGTCCGAGGTGTGCTACAGCGCCACGAACCTGCTGTTCCGGGAGTATCTGCCCAAGAAGTACGGCGTGGAGGTGACTCTGCTGGACACCACCGACACCGAGGCCGTTCGGGCCGCTGTGCGCCCCAACACCAAGCTCATCCACGTGGAGACCCCGGGCAACCCCACCACCGGCATCAGCGACATTGATGCCATTGCGGAGATCGCCCACAAGGCCGGGGCGCTGCTGAGCGTAGACGCCACCTTCGCCGGCCCCGTGTACATCCGTCCCTTGTCTCACGGGGCGGACCTGGAGATCCACAGCATGACCAAGTACATCAACGGCCACGGTGACTCTCTGGGCGGCTGCGTCCTGGGCCGCACGGAGCTGATCGACCGGATCAAGGAGTTGGCCATGGTGAACTACGGCGGCATCCTCAGCCCCTTCAACGCCTGGCTGGTAGCCCGGGGTCTTACCACGGCTCCCCTGCGGATGAAGCAGCACAGCGACGTGGCTCTGGCTGTGGCAGAGTTCCTGGAGAGCTGCCCGGCTACCCGGTTCGTGTGGTATCCCGGCCTGAAGAGCCATCCCCAGCACGACCGGGCGGAGAAGCTGATGCACGGCCAGTACTCCGGCATGATCTCCTTTGACCTGAAGGGCGATGAGAAGCAGCATGAAAAGTTTTTGGATGCCCTGAAGCTGGTGACACATGCGGTGTCTTTGGGCGATGTGGAGAGCCTCATCGTCTACTATGACAAAAACAGTGATAAGCTCCCGCATTATCCTGCCGTTTATCAGGAAGGATTCTTCCGGTTCAGCATTGGACTGGAGGATGCCGAGGACATCATCGCAGACCTGACCCAGGCCATGCAGGCGGCGGACATGCTGTAAATTTATCAACAAAACAGAAAGATTATAAGGCTTCTCATAAGGCGATAAGCGCCACAAGGCATTCAGACAAATAGAAGTTCCCGGTTTCGTAGGAAACCGGGAACTTCTTGGTGGAGACTGCTGGAGTCGAACCAGTGACCTCCTGCGTGTGAAGATATGATGAAGGACGGAAAGCGTTGGTATCCAACGCTTTCCGTCCCTTTTGCGTGCTTTCGGCTCAGTGGGCGATCCACTGTGTCCGCCTGTATCCACCTGCTTTTTTCCGCGTTTGGGTCAAGCCCTGCGAAGGTGCAGAAATGACCACGCTGTAACCAAAGAATAGGCGTGCCGCCTATCGACTTCCTTCAAAACAGTCAAATCCTGTGGTCGCGCACCCATTGGAGAAGCGAGTCGTAGTCCATTGTGCCGGAGGCGACGGATAATCCGGCCTCCACAACCTCCTCGTTGGTACACTCCATGTGTATCCCGTTCACTTCCAGAAACGTCAGCATAACGTACATGCAGATGCGCTTGTTGCCGTCCACAAAAGCGTGGTTGGAGATGAGCGTATAGCCGAGCCGTGCGCCCTTTTCCTCCTTGGTAGGATAGAACTCCTGCCCGTCAAAGCCGGCAAAGGCGTTCTCCAATGCGGAATCCAGCAGGGCTTCATCCCGGAGACCGATACTGCCGCCTGTTTCCTGGGCGACATTATCTGCTGTCTGGATGAGTCCAGTTCCACCGAAGGCGAAGCTGCGGCTTGGGGCAAGGCGGTAGCCATGACCCTGCTGGAGATTGCAGCCGAGAGCTGAAGGAGCTTTGCGCTGATCCATTTTGCTGGAAGCAGCAGTTGTCAAGTGGACATATTCCGTCCGGGCGAATACATACTGGAGGATAAACTGACGGCTTCGGAAACCTTCCCCGGCGGCGGCACCAACTTTGAACGCCCCATCCGTGAAGCACTCCGATTGATGGACACTGAGGGCTTTGAAAAGGCCGATGTGGTTTTCATCACGGATGGCGAATGTGAGTTGCCCGATGCCTGCCAGCAGGAATTGCAATCAGCACAGGTCGCATATCATTTCACGGTAACAGGTATTTTGTTGGACGAAGGGCAATCTGGTATGGATTTCAGCCTGAAACCCTTTTGCCAGAAGATTTACCGAACCAGTGAGCTGACGGATAATGCTGTTGTGCAATCGGTGATAGGCTTGCTGGTGTAGCGCATGATATTATCCAAAGCGCAATATTTACAATCGGATCGGAGGAAAATATTATGATCGTTAATATAGTAGGGTGTGCGGCTGAAGTCCATCGCCTTCCGCACATCGGCACGGTAGACATTGTAGCGGGTAGGCTTGCCGTTTTTCTCATCCAGCCAAACAGGACGGGAGGCGCTTTGTGAGACCTCTCAATGACGGACAGTCCGTATTCCCGGCAAAGGCGATCCGAGGCTTCTCGCAGGCGCTGTTGCTCTGCTTTGGAATAGTTGTACTTGCCGCCATCCCGAAAGGACACGGAGTTAAAGCAGAAATGGCAGTGGATATGCTCCTTTAATGAGTACGATGGCTGCGCCTATTTGGCCCGGGGCGGCGCCACTGAGCTGGCCATCGAATCCTTGGTTACCTACACCATAAGCGGCTCCGGCAGCAACGGCGCAGACGAAGCCTTTGCCGACATCGCCGATGTGTGGTACCCGGATGGTGAGAAGGGCGGCCTCAGCTGTATCGTCATCCTGTCCGATGGCCAGTGGGGCCTGGGGGGAGCGCACTCAGGCCGGGGAGGACTTTGTCACCGTGGACCGCGGCCAGCTGGAGCAGGATCCGGACGACGCGGACCAGTATTACGCCCGCTCCAGCGCCTTTGATGACGTCACCTATGATATGCACACCACCGCTGAAAAGGACCTCCTCTGGTGGGGCGGGGAAAATGACACCTACCTGCGCCAGGCGGACAGCCAGTAAGCGGGCATTGCCCCCATGTGTCCATGCCGATTAGATATAAAAGCTCCGCTCCTTCGACGCCAGGCGAAGGAGCGGAGCTTTTATCTTATCTTGCGGCAAAGCCACATGGCCTACACAGGATTTCTGTTACAGGATCACCAGCTTGTGGCTGCATTTCTTCTGCAGAACCTCTGCCACATCCCGGCTTAGCGCATCCAAGGGGGCGCCGTTCAGGGAGCGAATCTCCAGCCTGCAGGCCTGTTTTCCCGTGCAGAGGCCGGTTATCAGGTCTATAAAAGCCTCCGCTACGCGCACCATGGGTACGCATGTCGGCGTCTGCGCAGGCAGGATAGGCTGCAAATAGGCCAGGTCCGAGAGCTGGCGCTGTGTCAGATGGTCGCTCCAGGTGATCTGATTGCTTTGGCAAAGCGCCTTCAGCACCTGGGACATCCAGCCGCCGGGAAGGGACGGAATGGTGCAGACCTCCAAATGCAGCACATTTTCCTCCACATCCCTGGTTTTCTGCAAGTGGAACTGCTTGCTCAGCTCCTGCAGCTCCGGAGAGGGCTCGGCCCCCACATCCCGCAGCAGCCGGCCATAGAACATCTGATAGTACTGCACGGCATCCCGCCAGGCGCTTCGCCGGATCAGTATCTCCAAACGGATTTTTGCAATATCCTCGTTATAGGGGTCTATCTCCTCGCAGGCGGACATATACTGCAGGCAATCAGCATCCAGTGCGTTTTCATAGGTCAGCCGGATCAAGCGGTGATAGACCACCAGCTTTCGGTTTTCCAAATAGTACCGGCGCTGGATGATATACTCCAAAAAGTTCTCGCAATTGTGCAGGCTGCAGTTTTCAAAAAAGTCGCCCCGGAACAGGGATAGCAGATGCTTCAGCTCTGCGATGGAGTTGATATCCTCGAGAGCGGCCTGCTCGATCTCAGATATATCGCACAGGAAGCTAAAGTTGGGATTGACTTTGATATCATCCTTGGACACCAGCAGAAGCGACTCGCCATCCGCCTGCACGAGGGCCTTTTTGATCTGCCAAAGGTTGAAGCGCAAGTTGTATTTGGCGGCATCATCGCTGCTTTCGCTCCAAAGATAGCTGATGATGTCGCTGCGGCGCATTTGCCGGGTCTCCTTCATCAGGACCAGGGCGATGATAGCTGCAGCCTTGCTGCTGATCTGATCGCTGACATCCGCACCGTCCAGCAAAAATCGGGGCCCGCCCATAAACGTAATATACAACATACTCATACATTCCGGTCAAATACGACCCGCCCGTCTTTGATGGTCATATCCACTTGAACGTCCTTCAGCTGCCGCAGATCCATCTGCGTTATATCCCGGTCCAGGATCACAATATCGGCATCCTTCCCCTCACGGAGGCTCCCCTTTTTCTTTTCCAAAAAGAGGGCATAAGCCCCAAGGCTTGTATACATCTCCAGTGCCTCCTGCAGCGTTACGCTATTGGCGGCAACGGGATGGTTGACGGCGTAGTGGATGCCCTGGAAGGGATTGGGGTTGGTGATGGGTGGATCCGATCCGCCGCAGATGGTAATGCCGCTGTCGATAATCCGGCGAAATTGGTTGGTAGTGCCGTAACGATCGCCCAGGCGCTGCTGATACATACCGCCAGGATAGCCCCACAGCCCCTCATAGGCGGGCTGCATGCACAAAATGACGCCCAGGCGGGCAGCCCGCTGCATCTGGGAGGGTGTTATAAGCTCCGCATGCTCAATGCGGTGGCGCATGGAGCGCACGTCATAGTGTTTCGCGGCGGCCTCCAGCGCCTGGAGCACGGTCTCGATGGCGGCGTCGCCAATGGCGTCAAAGCCAATCTGCAGATTGTTTTGGCAGCACTCCATGGTAAAATGTGTCAGCGCATCCCGAGTCATGTAGATCCACCCCTTCCGGTGGGGCGCATCGGCATAGTCAAAGGAAAGGGCCGCTGTCCGGCCGCCCATGGTGCCGTCGATGTACAGGGCGCCGCCGATATGCTTGAGGCCGTGCTGCAGGGCACGCTTATACTCGGTGGTCTGATAGAAAATCTCTATGGTCAGAGGATAGCGGTCCTTATAGCGCACCAAGAACTCACTGGTGCGCAGAGGGCTCTGCTCTGCCTTGGCGCCCCGGCACTCCATGGCGGCCACGGTGGTAATGCCATGGGAAAGGGCTGTGCCCACTGTGCGGGCGGCAGCGGTATCAAAGTCATCATAGGAATAGGCGTCCAGCACGTTGCCCTCCAGCCGGTTTTCCGCCTGATTGGTGAAGATACCTGTGGGAATACCGCTGTCATCCATATGGATGCCCGGCAGGGTAAAGGGAATCTTATTATACAGGATGCCCACGGTATTGAGGATAATGGTGTGATAGTCTAAGGAGAAGATCAGAACCGGCTTATCGGCGCAGTAACGATCCAGGACCTTGCGATCCGGAAGGGCCTTTTCCTCCAGGCGGCTGCTGTCCAGCCGATAGGCAGTGACAACGCTGCGGCTGGCCGCCTCACGCCGGATAATCTGACCGATCTCATCATAATTGCGCACATGGGACAGATCTACATACCCGCACTCCAAGCCGATACGCACCACCTGAAAGTGGTTATCAATAAACCCCGGCAATACCGTCCGGCCCCCGGCATCAATGATCTGCACGGTGCCGGAGATATACTCCGGGTCGCACTTTCCCACGCCCAGGCGGGCAATCTTGCCGCCCTGGGTCAAAAGCCAATCGGCGCGCACATCTCCATCCATACAGAGGATCTTCCCGTTTTTGATGAGCAGGTCTCGTTGATCCATGGCATTTGCCCCCATCCTACAGTGTTCTTTACAGAAAGAAGTATAGCAGACTCCGCCCGAAAAGGGAAGCCTCTATTCCGCTGTCTCTATGAAGGCGGCCATGGCTGCCAGGAAATCTGCGTCCGTCAGCTCTGCCGCCAGGTCATAGCACAGGGAGAGACCATTGTCGCTGTTGGTGGTGACCACAAGGCCATCCCCCGTCTGCTGATCCCACAGGGCCAGAGACTTGAAGCCATCGTTATCGCCCCAGTGCCACCGGACGGAGGGTTCCTTTCGTATGAGGCCCACACCCAGGCCCCAGGCAATGTCATCATCGGCGATGCTCTGCACGGAGCCCATCTGGTGATAAGTGTCCTCCCGCAGCCCACCCCGGCTGCAGAGCAGGCCGGAAATAAACCGGGCGTAATCCGCGGCGTTGGAATACAGGGACCAGGCAGCATTGGGCTCCGGGGCGTTGCCGGTTAGATCCACACAATCCCGCACGCGGCAAGGATTGCCCTCCGCATCAAAGCCCGGAGAAATGGCGCTGCCCACCCCCGGCGTCCAAAGCACGGCGGAGCGGTGCATTTGAAAGGGCGTGAAAGCATGGCCCGCAAACAGCTCCGGGAGAGATTGCCCCGTAATTTTTTCCGCCAAGTGCTGCAGCAGATAATAGCCCTGGCCGGAATAGCTATAGGCCGTACCCGGGGCAAAGAGCATGGGCATAGGGCGGCTGTGCCAATCCGGCAAGCCGGAGCTGTGGCTGAGGATGTGGCGGGGGGTGATCTTTGCAAAATCCGGGTCCTGGGACCAGGGCTCGCCTCCCAGCCGGGCAGGCACCGACTCATCCAGGGCCAGCAGCCCCTCATCAGCTAATTGCAGGGCCAGTACGGCAAACAGGGGCTTTGTCAGGGATGCGCACTCAAAGAGGGTACCCTCCGTCACCGGGGCGGCGCCGGCAGCGCCGCTGACAGCGGAATGGGTCACCTGTCCCCCCTGCAGCAGGGCCACGCTGCACCCCGGTACACCCCGGCAGGTCATCCGGTGGGCCAAAAGCTCCGGATCCCCGCAGAAATGCTTCGCTTTTTCCGTTACAATATGCATAGAGTCCCCCTTACATTTTTTTCACGGGATAGCCTGCGAAGGAAACAGCAGCCTCGGCCAGGATCTGCGTGGGATCCGACACGGGATAGGGCAGCTCGCATTGGGCAAACACAATGGGAAGCTCCGTGCAGCCCAGGACAAAGCACTCCGCCCCCTGGGCTATCATGGCATCCAGGGTGCAGCGCAGGGCTGCCACGTCAATGGCGCCTAAGTTTCCGGCCTTGACGCCATCGTAGATGGCGGACATGACCCGGCGCTGACCGGGAGCATCGGGCTTGATGACCCGTATGCCACGACCGGAGAGGAGGTTTTCATAAATGCCGGTTTGAATGGTTCCGTCGGTGGCCAAAAGGCCCACGGCGGTCACGCCCGCCCGTTCCAGATGGTCCGCCGTCAGGCGCAGCATGTGCAGCACCGGCAGGTGGGTCCGGAGGCAGAGGTCATCGTAGAACCAGTGGGCAGTGTTGCAGGGCATGATCAGGACGTCGGCCCCGGCAGCCGCCAGGGTGTTAGCCGAGCGCACCAGCTGGGGTACCGGATCCTCGCCGCCCATGAGGATGGCCGCAGTGCGGTCGGGAATATCCGTGTTGCAGTCCACGATCACATGGGGAAAGTCCTGATCCCGGGCGGCGTCCGTGGCGTGGATGATCTTCTCGAACAGATCTGCCGTGGCCAGGGGGCCCATGCCGCCGATAATGCCGATAATCTTTTTCACAGTCGGTCCCCTTCTTACTTTTCGGATTTTTTCTCGGGCATATAGAGGTCTGCCAGGCTCTTATAATGGTTGCCCGCCCGGCCTGTTACGGCTTTGGCGTGGAGCATGGAGCTGATGATAGCCTCGTCCACGCTCTCGATAGCCGCCCGGAACACCTCGTCAATATCCTCCTCGTACACCAGGCGGATGGATTCCAGCCGATCGCTGCTGTAATGGGCCAGCTTGTTTCCGGTGGTGAAGGCCAGGGCAATTTCGCCGCTGCCGTTGCCGGAAATGCCGCCGGTGCGGGCAATGCCGGATTGGGCGCGCTTGGCCACCCGCTCCAGCTGCCGGGCTGAAAGGGGAACATCCGTGGCGATGATGACGATAATGCTGCCCTTATCCTTCAGCTCCGACTGCTCCTGCCAGAACAGCCGCTCACCTACCGGGTCCCCTGCCACACGCAGGTCACGCAGGGTGCCGAAGTTGGTCATGACCAAGGCGCCCACGGTGTAGGTCTCGCCATAGAGATGGCAAAGCCGGGAGGCGGAACCGATGCCGCCCTTGAGGGAGTAGCACACCATGCCGGCGCCGGCGCCCACATCACCCTCGGCAAAGGTCTCCGATGCTGCCGCCAGAGCCGCACGGGCGTGCTCCTTGGTGACATGCAGGCCGCGGATGTCGCTGAGACGGGCATCGTTGCACTCCATGACCAGGGAATTGACCGTGCCTGCATCCAGGCCAATGTCGTCGTTTCGCTCCAGCATATACTCCACCAGCGCCGTGGACACGGTGCCCACGGACAGGGTATTGGTCAGCAAAATGGGGGTCTCCAAAGTGCCCAGCTCCTGCACCTGGACCAGGCCGATGCTCTTGCCGAAGCCGTTGATAACATGAGCCCCGGCCAGGCACTTCTCGTGGAACACATCCCCTGTGTGGGGAATGATGGCGGTGACGCCGGTATGTACCTCGCCGTCGTGGAGGGTCACCTGGCCCACACGAACACCCGGCACATCGGTAATGAGGTTGCGCTGACCGTGCTCCATGTAGCCGAAGGTCAGGCCATATCTGCTCTCTACGCCCATAATCTTATTTCCTCCTATTTTCTTGCTTATGCAACAAGAGGGCCGCCCGCTCAGCTCGTACAAACATACGCACTGAACGAGCAGCCCTGTCGCTTTTCGTAATCGTTACTTCTTATAAACTACCTTGCCGCCCACAATGGTCATTACGGGCAGGATGTCCTTGATCTCCATGGGATCCACGGTGAAAATATCCCGATCCAGCAGGACCATGTCCGCATAATAGCCGGGCATCAGGCGGCCCTTGACATCCTCCTGGAACTCCGCGTAGGCGCTCTCCTTGGTGTAGGCGTCAATAGCCGTTTCCACATCCACGCACTCGCCGGGATAGAAGCCGCCTGCGGGACGGCCCTGTCTATCCTTGCGGGTAACGGCCATGTAGATATTGGTGAAGGGGTTGCAGTCCTCCACAGGGCAATCGGTGCCGTAGGACAGATGCACGCCCATGCGCAGAAGGGTGCCGAAGGCGTAGGAGGTGGAGGCCAGCTCCTTGCCGCACAGCTTTTCCACGATATTCATATCGTAATCCAGGAAAATGGGCTGGGCAAACACCAGAATATCGTCCTTGGCGATGCGTTCCAGCAGGGCACGGTCGGTAATCTGGCAGTGAACAACGGCGTGGCGGAGCTTGTTCTTGCCATCCACGAAGGCCCGCTCATAGCACTCCACAGTGCGGCGCACGGCCTCGTCACCGATGCAGTGGGTAATCACCTGCAGATTGTGCTCCTTTGCCAGCTGGCAGTAGCGGTCCATATCCTCCACGGTGATCCACTCCAGGCCGTGGTTTTCCGGATCGTCCACGTAGCCGTGGGACATAAGACCCGTGCGGGCGCCCAGGCTGCCGTCCTTAAACAGCTTCAGGGGGCCCAGGGTAAGCCAGGAGCCCTTCTTATACTCGCCCACGGCGTACTCGCCCCGGGTCAGGTACTCCTCGAAATCCTTCAGGTTGTTGAAGCAGACCTGATGGCGATAGCGAACCTTGCCCTCTCCATTGTCGTACATCTCGTGCAGCAGGCGGAAGGCAGCAGGGGTATCCAGGAAGGTGGTGCCCACATCGTTGCTCTGGACGCTGGTGAGACCGTGGGAAACCGCATAGTCCATGGCATCCTTCATGAACTCATGGCGCTCCTCCAGAGTGAACTCCGGGATGAGACGCTTGGCGATATTGCAGCCGTTGCCGGTGAAGATGCCGTTGGGCACGCCGTTTTCATCGGTGAGGCAATCCTCGCCCTTGCACTTGTCTATCTCGCCGGTGCTTTGCAGGATCTCCAGGAGCTTGCTGTTGACGGAGACAATGTGTCCGCAGACACGCTCCAGCACGATGGGATAGTCGGTACTGATCTTGTCCAGGTCATGCCGGTCGGGCAGGCGGCCGCCGTCGGTGAAATAGTCCTGGTTCCAGCCGATGGCATGGAGACCGTTTTTCACACGCTGGGGGTGCTCCTGGGCGAATTTGCGGCATACCTCGATCAGCTCCGCAATGGACTTTACATCGGCGATATGGGCCTGGTTCAGCGTCTCGCTGAACTGGGCAAAGTGCATATGAGAATCATTGAGACCGGGGATCAGGGTGCGGCCGCCGCAGTCCACCCGGGTGGCGTCAGCCGGGGCATCGGCCAGCAGGGCATCGCTGCTGCCTATGCGGCGGATGATGCCGTCTTCAACCAAAACTGCCTGCTCATAATGACCCTTTTCCACATAGACCTTGGCATTATAATACAGCTCAGCCATCATTAGCCTCCTTATTCTCCCCCGCTTCCTTCTTCAGCTTGCGGTCAAAGATCCAGTAAACAACGGCGCCGATAGCGGGCACGATGAAGCCGAGGGCGCCCAGGAAAGGATTATCAATGGCGGAGTTGACGAACAGGGCCACGAACACAATGGCAGTGAAGATGATGGACACGGGATAGAGCCACACCTTGTAGGGACGCTCGATGTTGGGGAACTTCTTGCGCAGGATGGGCACAGCCAGAACGATCATGACATTGAAGAGCAGATTGCACAGCACCACCATGTCGGTCAGCTGGCTCAGGTTACGCAGCAGCACCAGGGCGCTGGAGATGACAGCCTGGACAAGGATGGGCACATAGGGGATCTTCTGCTTATTCAGCTTGGTGAAGCTCTTGAAGAAGTGGCCTTCCTTGGCCATGGCATAGTACATTCTGGGCTGGGCCAGGATGAGGCCGTTGAGGCTGCCGAACATGGCCAGGACCATGCCCACGGTAACCACCACGGCACCTGCGCTGCCCAGCAGCTTCTTAGCAACCGCCGTACCCAGATACAGGTCGCCGGCGTCGATCATGGAGGCGATCTCCTCGTGGGGCAGAACCTTCATGATGGCAAAGTTGAAGAGGGTGTAGAGAATCGTAACGCCGCCGATACCGATGATAAGGGCCAGGGGCAGATTCTTGCGGGGGTTCTTCATTTCCTCGGCCACGGTGTTCAGGTTGGTCCAGCCCTCATAGGCCCAGAGGGAGGCCACAACGGCCAGGGCGATCATGCTGAAAACGCTGGTGTTGTTCTCGGCAGCATAGACGCCGGCAGAGCCCAGGGACAGGTCGGGGGTAACATGGCCGACAAACAGGGCTGCCAGCAGAATGATGGCAACGGGCACCATCTTGGCGACCATGGAGACATTCTGCACCACGGAGGCCAGCTTAACGCCCACCATGTTATAGGCGGTGATACCGAAGATGAGTACAACGGCGGCAATCTTGCAGCCGAAGTCGCTGAGGTGGAAAATGGGCTGGAACACGCCCATCAGAGCCAGGGCCAGAGCAGCCACGGAGCCGGGGCCGCCGATGAGCCAATCCACAAAGCCGTTCATGAAGCCCACGATGGGATGATAGGCCTCATTCAGGTAGACCACACGGCCACCGGACTGGGGCATAGCCGCGCCCATTTCCGCATAGGCCAGACCGCCAAACAGGGAAATGACACCGCCGATGATCCAGCACAGCAGAGCCAGACCGCTGTTCATGCCCGCACGCTGCAGCACATAGGCACCCAGGTAGAAGATACCGGAGCCAATCATGATACCAGCAATAATGCTGACACCACCAAAGGCACCTATTTCTCGCTTTAGTTCTGTTTTTTCTGTTGTCAGGTCGCTTATAGTTTCTTTTTTCATGGGATGCGCCTCCTTTTTTAGCTATAAAAATAGCCTGAATGTAAATTTATTGTAAAGTATTCCCGTTCCCAAAGGTGTTTATAAAAAAACTTTTCTTCATTTTTGATCTAAACGGTTTATTAAACTCAAATAAAACATATCGGATTTTCTATATGCCCCCAAGCAAAAAGCTTGCCCGGGGATGGAAGGGTCTATCTCACCCGCTCGGAACATATCGGTGTATTTCCTGGTGTTGGCGGCGGCGTACCCCATCTCTGAGAACGGTGAGATAGCATCCGCACCCCGTGGTGCAGGAGGATACCAGCCACGCGCAATCCTGTATGATAACACAAAATGACCACACTGTAACCAAAGAATACTCCCGCTGTGCAATTGATAACTTTCTCTTAACTCTGCCCATCTCCGATAGCTATTAAGGTCGGTTTGTGGTATGTGTATTGGCTACCAAGAAAAGGAGTTGATACTATGCCGAAAAAACGTGCAAACGGTGAGGGCAGCATCCGCAAGCGTAAGGATGGCCGCTGGGAGGGACGCTACACCGCAGGCAATGATCCTGCCACCGGCAAACCTATTCACAAAAGCGTCCTCGCCAATCCCGCCAAAGGCTGCCGCCTGCCGAAGCTGGAGAAGCGGGAGATGAAGATACTGCCGGAGGACAAGATCGGCCCGTACCTGGCCGAAGCAGAACGGCGCGGGCTGCTGGCGGCCTTCTATCTGGAGCTGACCACCGGTCTGCGCCGGGGCGAGCTCCTCGCCCTGCTGTGGACGGACTTGGACGTGGAGAATATGACCATCTCTGTCAGCAAGCAGGTAAACCGTATCAACGGTGAGCTGGTGGTCAGCCAACCCAAGACACCCAACTCCATCCGCAAGCTGGCCATCCCGCAGCGGGCGGTGGAGCTGCTGGTGGAGGAACACAACAAGCATCCACACCGTCCCTACCTGTTCGTATCGCCCAAGACCGGCACCATGTTCGACCCGGACTCCTTCCGGCACACCCACGAGAAAATTCTAAAGGCCATCGGCGCGGAGCACATACGCTTCCATGACCTCAGGCACACCTTCGCAACGCTGTCCCTCAAGTACGGCGTGGACGTCAAGACACTGTCCGGCGCGCTGGGCCACTACGACGCGGGCTTTACCCTCAGCACCTACACCCACGCCACGGAGGGAATGAAGCGCTCCGCCGCCGACACCATCGGCAGCGTCATCAGCCAGACCATGTAGCCCGCAAAAAAGCCGGAAAGGGACGGATGATGCCATCCGCCCCTCTCCGGTGCTTTCCTGACCTTTCGGCTTTTGGGTCAGCGTTTGGGTCAAGCGAAAAACGCCAAAATGCCGCGTCACTATTTGAAGACATAAACAGAAAAAGTTCCTGATTTCTGACGAAATCAGGAACTTTTTGGTGGAGACTGCTGGACTCGAACCAGTGACCTCCTGCG
>ERZ772883.1440-NODE-1440-length-18274-cov-22.225863_pt1 | contig 18274 bp, 14 predicted proteins | sample MGYA00580575_ERZ772883 | MGnify/ENA primary metagenome ERZ772883 (study PRJEB29015, sample SAMEA2737666) | human gut metagenome | biome: human gut; feature: human-associated habitat; material: faeces | place: China | collected 2012 ...
ACCTCACCATGAAATAGTAACGAATAGTCAATATCTTCTTATATTGTAGCACAGGGAGGGAAAGTTTCCTGTCGCTATGGACAACATCCATCTCATGCCGTATAGGAAACCTTTCGTGAATAGTTTCCTGTCGCTATGTATACCATTCTACTCACGCCGAATAGGAAACCATTCGCGAATAGTTTCCTATCGCTATGTATACCATCGTCCCATGTCGGATAGGGAACCTTTCGCAAACAGTTTCCTATCGCTATGTATACCATCGTCCCACGTCGGATAGGAAACCCTTCGTGAATAGTTTCCTGTCGGCATGAATACCATCCTTCCCACTCCGTATAGGAAACCTTTCGCAAACAGTTTCCTGTCGCTATGTATACCATCCTTCCCACGCCGTATAGGAAACCTTTCGCGAATAGTTTCCTGTCACTATGAACGCCATTCGCCTCATGCCGTATAGGAAACCCTTCGCATATAGTTTCCTGTCACTATGATTTACATTCGTCCCACATCGGATAAGAAACCCTTTGCGAATAGTTTCCTGTCGCTATGTATACCATCGTCCCCCGTCGGATAGGAAACCATACGCAAACAGTTTCCTGTCACTATGTATACCACTCTCCCCATGCCGTGTAGGAAACCTTTCGCAAACAGTTTCCTGTCGCTTTGAATATCATTCTCCCCACGCCGGATAGGAAACTTTTCGCAAACAGTTTCCTGTCGCTGTGTATGCCACTCTTCCCCGACGGATAGGAAACTTTTCACCACCAGTTTCCTGCCTCCATGAATATCATTCTCCCCACGCCGTATAGGAAACCTTTCGCAAACAGTTTCCTGTCGCGGTGACTCCTATTCGTCCCATGCCCAGTAAGAAACTTTTCACCATCCGTTTCCTGCCGCTATGATTCACATTCATTCCTCGTCGAGAAGAAACCGGATAATATTTTTATGGATGATTCCATTACGGCTTAAATCCATCAAGTCTCCGCTGATGACATATTTGGGATAGTTATCCCTGATGGCTTCCAGATTCCCAAATTCTCTTTTTTCATCGTCCTCTGTAATCAGGTAGGCCACCTGGATATACAGCTTTTCTTTTCCCTTTCGGCAGATGAAATCAATTTCGCGGTTCTCCCATTTCCCTACTTCCACCTCATAGCCCCTTGATTTCATTTCCAGATAAACGATATTTTCATACAGTTTACTGCTGTCCACTTTTTCACTGGTTTTCGCAATATTTCTCAGGCCCAGATCCACGGCATAGTATTTTTCCATGGTGCCAAGGATTTCCTTACCAATCAGGTCGTACCGTCTGGCCGGAAGTATGATGAAGGCTTCCTTCAGCCATTCCAGATAATTCATAACCGAAGGAACCGATATTTTCATACCGGCAGAAGTCAAAGCGCCGCTCACCTTTCTTGCGGAAAAGGGATTGCCCACATTATCCAATACATAGGACAGCACCCTTCCCAGCACGGAAGGATTCTTCATGCTGTGCCTTGAAACCACGTCCCGCATAACCACCGCTTCATAAATGTCCCGAAGATAAGTTTCCACCGACTCCTCATCGGGAAGATAAAAACGCTGGGGAAATCCGCCGTATTTCAGATAATCCATGAACAGCTTTTCATCGGAGACTTCCTTTCCCAGAGATTTCATCATTTTCTTCGCCTCAGAAAGAGTAAAAGGATACACCTCTATCCGGACATATCTTCCGGACAGACAGGTGGCCAGCTCACTGGAGAACAGGGCCGCATTGGAACCGGTAATGTATAAATCACATTCCATATCTACTCGGAGAGAATTGACAAGAATCTGCCACTCCGGTATTTCCTGCACCTCGTCAAGCATGATATAAAGCCGCTTTCCCACCTCCTCCGACCGATGGATGATGAAATCATAGAGCTTTCCTTCCTCTGCCATCCTTCGATAGCGGAGAGATTCCAGATTAATCATAAGAATCTGCTCAGCGCCCACTCCTCTTTCCCGCAGGATATCTGCCATCTGCTGCAGGATAACCGTCTTCCCCGAGCGGCGGATTCCAGTAAATACCTTCACCAAATCCGTATCAATAAACTTCTCTGCCTTGGAAATATATCTTCCGCGAATAATCATAGGCTCCTCTCCTTTCTACACTTTACATATTACATGATTTTCAGATTTTTGTTAAGTCTACTTTACACTTTTTTCGATTTTATATAACTTCGTAAAGTATAGTTTTCTTCCGGCATGAATACCACCCGTCCCACGCCGCCCTGTCATTTCGAGCGTAGCGAAGCGGAGTCGAGAAATCTCCCAATGTAAAGTATCCTGCCGCTATGAATACCATTTGTCCCACGCCGAATAGGAAACCTTTCGCAAATAGTTTCCTGTCGCTATGAACGCCATTCGCCTCATGCCGTATAGGAACCCCTTTGCGAATAGTTTCCTGTCTCCATGTATACCATCCCCCCCCACGCCGAATAGGAAACCTTTCGCAAACAGTTTCCTGCCTCCATGAATATCATTATCCCAACGCAAAATAGGAAACCCTTCGCATACAGTTTCCTGTAGCAGTGAATGCCATCTGTCCCATGCCGCCCTGTCATTTCGAGCGCAGCGAAACGAAGTCGAGAAATCTCCCAGCATAAAGTTTCCTGTCGGCATGAATCCCCTCCTTCCCACGCCGGACAGGAAACCTTTCGCGAATAGTTTCCTGTCTCCATGTATACCATACTCCCCACGCCGTGTAGGAAACCTTTCGCGAATAGTTTCCTGTCAGTATGATTTACATTCGCCTCATGCCGTATAGGAAACCCTTTGCGAATAGTTTCCTGTCGCTATGAATGCAATCCGTCCCATGCCGTCTAGGAAACCCTTCGCGAACAGTTTCCTGTCACTATGATTTACATTCGTCCCACGTCGGATAGGAAACCCTTCGCGAACAGTTTCCTGTCGCTATGTATACCATACCCCCACGCCGAATAGGAAACCTTTCGCAAACAGGTTCCTGCCTCCATGAATGCAATCCGTCCCACGCCGTATAGGAAACCTTTCGCCACCAGTTTCCTGCCGTCATGGATTCCATCATTCTCATGTCGGATAGGAAACCTTTCGCATACAGTTTCCCGCCGCTATGAACCCCATCCGTCCCACGCCGGACAGGAAACTTTCTCCTCCCCTTGCCCCTTTCCATTTCATAGTCCATAATAAAGGAAATACAAAAGGAGTGTGCAGCATGGAACATAATTATCTCTTTGACGGCGTGGCTGTCCTCATCGTTCTCTGGTTTATCAAGTCCTATTTCCTTGGAAAAGCCTCAACGGCGGAAGAAAAGTTTTTATACAAAGAAGCGCCACGGTGGCTTCTTTACTTCACCAGCGGCCTCGTGTGTGTCACCCTTCTCATGATGGTATCCGTGGACTTTGGCCTTGTGCCGGGAGTAGATCAGGAAGGCACCTTCCGCCTTACCGTGGTGTCCCTTCTCCTTTGGCTGGCCATGGCCCTTTATACCAAGTGGAACTGGGGCGTCCACATTACAGACCGCAATGTGAGAGGTAAAAACAACAGGCAGATGCTCCTCCTCCTCATCCTCATGGCCTTCCTGGCTTCCACCATGTAAAATACAGACAATACAAAATGGTGCCCGCCATAACAGCAGGCGCCATTTTTATTTACTTTGAATGCGGGAAGTCTGATGTCTGACTTCTGCCGGTCTGATGTTCTTCAAAACGGTAAGCGGCCGGCGGACAGCCGACAGCTGCCCTACCAGCCCACCAGCTCACTAGTACACTAGCACACTAGCACACTAGCACACTAGAACACTAGAACACTAGTACCCCAGCCCACTACTCCACGTAATCCTTCATCTTCACAGTAATAAGTGAAGACACTCCTTTTTCGGCCATGGTGACGCCCTGCAGGGTGTCGGCAAATTCCATGGTCTTTTTTCTATGGGAAATGACGATGAATTGGGTTTTCTTCTTATAGTCTGCAATCATGCGGCTGTATCGTTCCACATTGGCATCGTCCAGGGCCGCGTCGATTTCATCGACGAAGCAGAAGGGCGCCGGACGGTAGGCCATGAAGGAAATGAGAAGGGCGATGACGGTAAGGGCCCTTTCGCCGCCGGACATGAGTGTCAGGGGCTGCCGTTTTTTACCGGGGAGCTGGAGGTACATTTCCACGCCGCCCTCCAGAGGATGGGCTTCATCGGTGAGTTCCAGTCTGGCTTTGCCGCCCTGGAACATGAGCTGCATGATGCGGCCGAATTCCTGGTTAATCTGTTTGAAGGCTTCGCCGAACTGCTCTGTCATGGTCTTGTCGATGTCTCGAATCACCGTTTCCAGCCCGTTTCTGGCTTTCGTCAAATCCTCAATCTGCTCTTCATAGAATTTCCGCTTATCCAGCTGCTTCTGGTAATCTTCCTCGCCGTTTGGATTAACGCTGCCCAGCTCCGAGAGTTTTCCGGAAAGTTTTTCCTCTTCCCTTCTCATATCCTGCATGGAGCCGGGAAGGCGGATGGCCTCCGCCTCCGCCCGGGTCATGTGGTTTTCCGCCAGATGACGCATTTCTTCCTCTTCCTGGGCCTTGAAATTATCAATCCGTCCCTGCCGTTCCGCCATGTCCCGTTTCACTTTGGAGGACGCCTCCTGGGTCTTACGCCAGGATTCCTCCAGTTTTTTCTGTTCCATGGCAAATTTATCGGAATCGTCCTGCAGGCGGGACTGGTTCTGTCTGCAGTCCTGCCAGAGGGCCTCTGCTTTTTGGAAATCTTCCTTCAGTTTTTCCATTTCCACCTGCAGGGTCCGGAGGAGCCTTTCATTTTCCTTCTTATCTTCTTCCAGCTTTTCCCGGTCCGCCTTCTGCTCTTTTAATGCCCTTTCCCGGTCTTCCTTCATCCGGTTTCCGAAGGACAGGGACTCCCGGGCCTTGGTGAGGGACACGTGGATGGCAAGGATTTCTTCATTCTTTTCATCCAGTTTCTTTTTGAGCCTTTCGCTTTCCTCGTCTTCCAGCACCTCCGGAATGTCCGCCAGTTTTTCTATGTCTTCGGAAATACGAACCTTCCGCTCTCCGCCTTCTGCCAGTTCCTTTTCCCGCTTTTCCTTCAGTTCTTCCTCTTCTCCTGCCGCCTTTTTCTGGTCAGCCAGGGTCTTTTCCATGCCCTCTCTTCTGGCGATGAGGGAGGCCAGGCTCACTTTCAGGGACTGCCATTCCTCCCTTTCCTCCATCACCTTCCTGGCCAGACTGTCGCAGGTATGCCCCTGCTCTTCCAGCTGCTTTTTGCATGCTTCCAGCGTCTTGCCGCCTTCTGCTTCCTCTTTTTCCAGCCTGCGGATTTCCTGTTTCCTGCCGAAGAAGGTATTTTCCGTCTTTTTCATGGAACCGCCGGTCATGGAGCCGCCGGCATTGACCAGCTGCCCGTCCAGGGTCACAATGCGGAGACGGTAGCGGTATTTTTTGGCCACCCGCCTGGCATCGTCCAGAGTTTCCGCAATAAGTGTCCGTCCCAGAAGGGAGGTAAGAAGGTCCCGATATATGCCGTCACAGGTAAGAAGTTCCGACGCAATGCCGCAGATGCCCCTTTCCCCGGCAGCCTCCCGTTCCTGGCCGCCGTAGGAAGAGGGCTTCATGGACTCCAGGGGGAAGAAGGTGGCTCTTCCCAGACGCCGTTCCTTCAGCCAGCCGATGATTTTCCCCGCCGCTTCCGTGGTATCGGTGACGATACAGGAAATCCGGCTTCCCAGGGCCACTTCCGCCGCTGCCGTATATTTTTCAGGCACCTGCACCAGTTCACCCAAAGGTCCGTGGATAGCATTTCCAAAGAGCTCCCGGTGGGCCATGATATTTTTCACGGCCATGGAGAAGTCGGCATATTCCTTTTCCGCCCGCTCCAGATAATTCTTTCTTGACCGGATGGCGGAAAGAGCGGACTCCTGCTTTCCCTTTTCATTCATCAGGGCAAAGCGGCGGTCCTCCTCCTGTTTCAGCAGCAGGCTGTCCTTTTTCCCCTGTTCCTCCAGCTCCTGCAGGCGGAGAGCAGATTCCTTTTCTTCTTTCACCTGAGCGGCCAGTTCTTTTTCCAGTTCTTCCAGCTGCTTTCTCTTTTCCGCAAGGGAAGAAAGGGCTTCTGCCCTTTCCTCTCCAAGGCGGCGCATCTCCTCTTCCACATGGGAAAGTTCCTGCTCCAGCCGCTGCTTTTCAGAAATCTTCTGCCTGTTCACTTTGAGCTTTTCCGCATAGGCCGCTTCTGAAACGGCAAGGGCTTCTTCCAGCGTTTTCTTTTCTTCTTCCGCCTTTTCCTTCTTTTCGTTCCATTGACGGAAATCATTCACAAAGCTTTGGTATTCTTCTTCGCCGCTTCTGATTTCTTCTGCCAGCTCTTCTTCCGCTTCCTTCTGGTCCTCCTCTGCCGCTGCCAGCTCTCCCTTCTTCTCCTCCCCGTGGTGAAGACTTTCTTCCTTCACCCGGAAATCACCGCGGAGTTCTTCCATTTTCTGCTGGGCCTCCGCGGTCTTCTGTCCCAGATTTCTAAGGTTTTCCTGAAAATCAAGGGCCTGCTTTTCCAGCTTTTCTCTTTCCGCCGCAAAGGAAGAAAGGGCTGTTTCCCATTTCACATCCTCCTCTTCCAGGTTTCGGTATTCCGTTTCATAGCGGGACAGCATGCGGCCGATGGAAGTGAGCTTCAGCACCGTCATGGAAGCGGAGAGAGCCCTTTTCTTTTTCATGAGCTCCTTATAGACCTTCGCCTTTTCCGCCCCCTCCTTCAATGGGACAAGCTGTTCATCCAGAAGGGCCACCATATCCTGCACCCGGTCCATATTTTCCGCCGTTTTCTCCAGCTTCCGGAGGCCTTCGTTCTTCCTCATGCGGTAGAGACTGATGCCTGCCACGTCTTCAAAAATAAGCCGCCGCTCGTCGGGCCGGGCGGTGAGTACCTGGTCCACCCGGTTCTGTCCGATAATGGCAAGGGAACCCCGTCCCAGGCCCGTATTGGCCAGAAGCTCCTGGATATCCTTCAGCCGGCAGCTCCGCTTGTTGATTTTGAAATCACTGTCCCCGTTGCGAAGGAGCCTTCTGGTAATAGAAACCTCCGTGGTATCCAGAGGCAGTTCATGGGCCGAATTATCCAGCACCAGTGTCACCTCCGCCCCGTTCTTCGCCTGTCTGGATTCGGAGCCGGAAAAAATAATATCCTCCGCCTTCTGTCCCCGAAGGTTCCGCACATTCTGCTCGCCAAGCACCCAGCGCACCGCATCGGAAATATTGCTCTTCCCGCAGCCGTTGGGTCCTACGATGACAGTCATGCCGTCCGCAAATTCTATGGTAGTTTTATCAGCAAAGGACTTGAAGCCCTGCAGTGTCAAACGCAGTAATTTCATGGTATCTCCTTAAGTTTCGTTTTCAATGCTGCTGTATCGTTCCTTATTATACAGGAAATGGGGAGAATCTGCAGAAGAAGGTTTTGGGGGGCAGTAACTTAGGCGCACGATGACAGTGGAAGGTGGGAAGAAATTAGAGACAGCACCGGTCATGGAACGGCCCCTTGACTCTGTCATTCTGAACGCAGTGAAGAATCTCGGTACATGTCGTATATGAAGCCATTGTTATACATGCAGGGGCCTGGTACCTGGCACCCCTTCCCGCCCACCGGTATTCAACGACATTTACATCATTTACTATTCTTACCAAGATCCTTCGCTATTGTGGAGACCCTGCAGAGGGTCTCCAAGTCAGCCGAAGTTGGCCCTTAGCCTGCCCATAAAAGGGCCTTCCGATTGTCGGCTGACCGACCCCGGATGACGGTGGGAGGCGGGCAGGCAAGCACGTAACGTAGTCTGACGTCTGACTTTTATCGTCTAATCCCTGCCCCTATCCTCCGTCGCCTACGAAGCCCTCTTTCTGGGGAAGGTGCTCTGGCAGTTTGTCATGGACACCGGTGACACAAAAGATAAGAACGTAACGCCTTGTTTCCCCTTGAGGGGAACGCTGCGCAGCAGCAAAGGGTGTACGAGGCTGCAGGTCGGAATGGCACCTATGCTGAACTGACTGCCAAACGGCAGCCTTCCCGCCGACTGGTATTTACTACCGATTGACTCATATGCTTCAAGTACCAATATTCTTCGCCTGCGGCTCAGAATGACGCGTAGGGCGGGAAGGTAAATCCCGTAACGCAGTCTGACCTCTGACTTCTGAATTCTATAGTCTAATCCACGCCCCTATCCTCCGTCACCTAACGGCGACACCTCCTTCCTATGGAAGGAGGCTTTGACTCTCCGTCATGCAGCACTGGAGACACAAAAGCTACTCCCGTAACGCAGGCTCCTTCCTCAGGTGGCAATCCTGCATAGGATTGCCAAGTCGGGCAAAGTTGGCCCTTAGCCTGCCCATAAGAGGGCCTTCCTATGAATTGCCCGACCGGAATGGAGCTGGGCGACAGCCCTGAGGATAGGTTCGGTTTTTATGTCCTGACTGCCAATCGGCAGCCTTCCCGCCGACTAGTATTTACTACCGATTGTCTCATATGCTTCGAGTACCGAGATCCTTCGCTTTCGCTCAGGATGACAAGTGGGAGGCGGGAAGGTATCCGTTATTAGAATGACCCACAGCCACAATAAAAAACTGCGAAAGGCAGTGCTTTCGCAGTTTCATTGATTTCCTATTCTCCAAACACCGGAGGCAGGGGGCTTTCGTCGGAGGGCATAGGCGGAAGCGGAGAGTCGCTGCTGTCTGTGTCGTCCTTCTTCGGTTCCTCGCCGGGAGCGTAGATGGAGTGGTACTTGAAGAGGTTTTCCACCTGGGTGTGGTTGATGGTTTCTACTTCCATCAGTGCCTTGGCCATGGCGTGGAGTACCGGCAGATTGTCTGTCAGTGCCTGCATGGTGTCGTTATAGGCTTCATCCAGGTATTTGTGCATTTCTTCATCGATAATGGTGGCCACGGTTTCGCCGTAGTTTCTTTCAGATCCCAGCTGCTTGCCCAGGAAAATCTGCTCCTGGTGTTCGCCGAAAATCATGGGTCCCAGGCGGTCGCTCATGCCCCATTCCATAATCATCTTGCGGAGGATGGCGGTAACCTGCTGCAGGTCGCCGGAAGCGCCGCTGGAGATTTCGTTGAAAATAATCTTTTCAGCGCATCTTCCGCCCAGTGCCACGCGAATCTGGGCCAGAAGGTGGGATTTGGTAATGAAGGAACGTTCTTCATGAGGGAGCATCATGGTATAGCCGCCAGCCTGTCCGCGGGGGATGATGGTGACTTTATGTACCGGATCCGCATCCTTCAGAAGGGTGGCCATAATGGCATGGCCCGATTCATGGTAGGCGGTGAGCTTTCTTTCTTCATCGCTCACCTTATGGCTCTTTCTTTCAGGGCCGTAGGATACTTTTTCGGAAGCTTCCTCCAGGTCGGACATGGAAATGGTTTTCCTGTTGTCCCTGGCTGCCAGAAGGGCTGCTTCGTTCAGCATGTTGGCCAGGTCGGCGCCGGTGAAGCCCGGTACTTTCTTGGCAATGGTGGGCAGGTCCACATCCGGTTCCAGCGGTTTGTTTCTGGCATGGACACGGAGAATGGCGATACGGCCGCGAAGGTCCGGACGGCCTACCACCACGCGGCGGTCAAAACGACCGGGGCGGAGCAGTGCGGGGTCCAGGATATCCGGGCGGTTGGTGGCTGCCAGGGTAATGATGCCTTCATTGGAACCGAAACCGTCCATTTCTACCAGGAGCTGGTTCAGTGTCTGTTCCCGTTCATCATGTCCGCCGCCCAGTCCGCTTCCGCGCTGACGGCCTACGGCATCGATTTCATCGATAAATACAATGCAGGGCGCATTTTTCTTTGCCTGGGCAAAGAGGTCGCGTACACGGGAGGCGCCTACGCCTACGAACATTTCCACAAAGTCGGAACCGGAAATGGAGAAGAAAGGAACCTTTGCTTCCCCTGCCACGGCCTTGGCCAGAAGGGTCTTGCCTGTGCCTGGAGGTCCAACCAGAAGGACGCCCTTCGGGATTTTAGCGCCGATGGCGGTGTACCGTCCCGGATTTTTCAGGAAATCCACCACTTCCGACAGTTCTTCCTTTGCTTCATCTTCACCGGCCACGTCGTTGAAGTTCACATGCACCTGGCCTTCACCGGTCATTTTGGCCCTGGACTTGCCAAAACTCATGACTCGTCCGCCGCCGCCCTGGGTCTGGTTCATCATCCAGAACCACACGGCAATGAGGATGATAATGGGCAGCAGGTTGGAGAGAAGGCTCATCCACCATGCCGGCTGTTCCGGCGGTTTGGCGGTAATGGCCACGTTTCCGTCGCTCAGCTTATTGAGGAGCTGGGTATCATTGTCAGGAATGTATGTGGCAAATTCAGTGCCGTCTTTCATTTTCCCGGTAACTGCGTTATTTGTCATCACTACCGATGAAACATTCTTCTTTTCTACCTGCGAAATAAAGTCACTGTAGGTAATTTCCGAATGCTTTTCCTGGGGATGAACAAATGTATTGAATATGGACACTGCGATAATGATGAGAAGCACGTAGAGTGCCACATTCTTAATAAATTTATTCAATATATTCCTCCTTCTCATGATCTGTGCAATAAAAGCCCATTTGACCGGTTAGCCACCCCGCTGACTAAGAGACAAGTAAATTGAGACTTTTAAATCAGTAATTAATTCTACCATTTTTTGGAAATTTAAGCAACAGGATTATATATAAACCTGTGCCAGTTTCCGTCACCTGCATGAACCGGGAACAGCCCCTGTCTGCAGGCGTATAAAAGGCAGAAACATGATGATTCCCAGCGAAGCTGCACCTGCAGCATTCAATCCAAAGGCCGGGGGGCCATCCATCTTAAAGGCCCCTTTTCGCAGCCTTTTTATGCAGCCTTTCTACACGACCTGCGGCAAAGCCGCGTCCCCTGCTTCCGCAGGGAACATCCCTATGATTAAGCCTTCGTATACACCCGGCTGTCCAGGACGCATACGTCCGGCAGGTTTCTGTATTTTTCTGCATAGTCGCAGCCGTAGCCGACGATGAATTCATCGGGAATGTCGAAGCCCACGTATTTCACGTCCACTTCTTTTTCCCGTCTTTCCTTCTTGTTGAGGCAGATGGCCAGTTCCACGGAAGCGGCGCCTCTCTGTTTGAGGAGTGGTACCAGGGCGCTCATGGTAATGCCCGTATCAATGATGTCTTCCACCACGATGACGTTCTTGCCGCGGATATCCCTATCCAGGTCCTTTTTAATATTCACATGGCCGGAAGAAATGGTGCTGTTGCCATAGCTGGAAACACACATGGTGTCCAGGGTTACCGGCAGGTCGATGGAACGCATGAGGTCGCAGAGGAAGGGCATGGCTCCTTTCAGGATGCCAACCAGCACCACATCTTTCCCTTCGTAGTCTCTGGTAATTTCCTCGCCCAGTTCTTTCACTCTTTTTTCAATCTGTTCTTTCGTAATGAGTACGGTCTTAATATCTTTTCCCAGATTTTTCATATTTGTGCTTCAATCTCCTTATCCCTGAAGGTGAGTGTCAGAAGGAGGAATGATTTCGTTCCTTCCGTCACCCGGCCATGCCTGCTTCCCCGGAGAAAACAGGTCCAGTAAATATGATTTTCATCGGCCACAACAGGCCAATCCCTCCGAAGGGCGGAGGGGATTCCCTTTTCCTGGAGGATATCAAATACCCCCTTTGTCCCCTTCATGCCCGAAGGTTCCATGCGGTCTTTTCTGCCTGCCGTCCGAAGGACAAGATGCCCCAGACCTTCCTTATCCAGAAGGTACTGGTTTCTTCCTGTTTCCACCGGTTTGGAAATGGTTTCCACAGTGAGAATCCAGGGTCCGCAGGTCAGTCTTTCCGCATTGTTATTTTTTATTATACCAGTTTCCCTCAATAGGGGCTTTTCTTTTTCTTTACAATTTTTATAAAAAAGGAAGAGCAGTTCACTGCTTCCCAGCGAAGGGTCCCTGGAGCTGCCGGCATAGAAGCAGAGAAAGGGTCCTGCCAATTCCATGACCGCGCCGGAGGCAGATGTCCGGCTGCCGGACTTTCCCACAAGGCCAAGGTGCCTCATGCGCTCCGTTCCTTCCGCTTCCATGGCGCGGCCCGATACCTTCTCTCCTGCCCTGCGGATGAGGCGCCGCTGCAGAGCGGGATGAAGCTTACTCCACCGCTTTAGAGGAAAAGCCAAGATGCGTCCTGCCCTTTGGAAATAGATTTCTTCCTTCTTCGCTTCTCCCTCCATGAAATTCTCTTCATCCCTCATGAGGGATGCCATGTGGGTGAGGGTTTTCACCAGGGAAGGATTATAGGGAAGAAGATGCGGCAGCAGGGTGAGCCTGATTTTATTTCTGGTGGCGTCGGGAATGTCATTCGTTTCATCATGACAGGGTGTCACGTCGAAGGAAGCGAGAAAATCCCCGATTTCCCCTCTTGTAACGCAGAGGAAGGGACGGATGAAAATATCCCTTTTCGGCTGCATGCCGGAAAGGCCCTTCACGCCGCTTCCCCGAAGGAAATGGAAAAGAATGGTTTCCGCCTGGTCATTTTCATGATGGGCCAGGGCAATCCGCCCATAATTTCCTTCTTTGGCCGTTTCCTCCAGCGCTTCATAGCGAAGAGCACGGGCCAGGGTTTCCACAGAACCCCTTTCCTCTTTCCTTGCCGCCGGAACATCCACGTCCCTTCGGTAAAAGGGGATATGGAAACGGCGGCACAACTCTTCCACGTACGCCGTTTCCGCCTCCGCTGCTTCTCTCAGGTGATGGTTCACGCAGCAGCAGCCCAGACGGATGCCCTCTCTTTCTTCCACTTTCTTCAAAAAAAGAAGAAGGGAAAGGGAGTCCGGACCGCCGGAAACGGCAGCCAGAATGTCGCTTCCCCTCTCCCACAGATGGTTCTCATGGGCAAAGGAAAGAACCTTTTCTACGAATGCTTCGTGATTCATGACTCCTCAGCCGGTCTTAATATATCTGCATCCAGAAGTCCTTCGGACAAATCCCTGTCGCTGACCATGATTTCCGGCAGGGCAAAGTATTCCATGAGACTGTCCAGAATGGCGACCCCCGCCACGATGATGTCCGCCCTCTCCGGCATAAGACCGGTCATGTGGCATTTTTCATCGTAGGACATGGAAGAAAGCTTTTTCAGCATGCGGTTCACATCTTCCTGATGGATGATGAAATCCTGCACCTTCGCCGTATCATACACCTCCAGCTCCTGCAGCATGGAGGCCAGGGAAGTGACTGTGCCGCCTACACCGATCCAGCGCTTCACGTTTTTCACAGACTGGAGAAGCTCGGTATGACGGAAAAGATCGAAGCAGTGCTTCTTCAGCTCCGCCAGTCCCCTGGGCGTGGTGGTATCAAACTGCTTGGAGCAGCGTACACAGCCCAGCTTGAAGCTGTGGCGCATGCCTATATCCGTGCCGAAGCCCATGCAGATTTCCGTGGAACCGCCGCCGATATCCACCACCGACGTCACTACACCGGACGTACCGGCCGCACCGATATAGCTGTAATAGGCCTCTTCCTTCCCCGAAAGAATCCGCACCGGAATGCCGGTGGCTGCAGTGACTTCATCGGAAAACTCACCGCCGTTGGCGGCATCCCGCATGATGGACGTACCGTAGGCATAGATTTCAGAAGCCCCTGCCAGACGGGCAGCGGCGGTGAACTCTTCGATGGCCTGGAGCGTCCTTTCCCGGGGCCCCCTGCCGATAAAGGCCTTGTCCGTCATGCCTTCACCCAGCCGGGTGCTGCGAAGGTCCTTCTTCAGCACCTTCCATTCTTCCTTCTCATCCTTTTCTGCAATCAAAAGACGGACTGAATTGGTCCCGATATCTATAATCGCACGCATCATATCCCCCTCTTTAAAAGAAGAAATGCAAACCATGTGCCTCTTCTTTCATAAAATAATAAGGGAGCACGGAATGCTCCCTTGTTCAATCAGTCAGAACGTCTTGCGCCCCGGCCGCCTCTCTTGGACTCCACATTTCTCTTGAGGTCAAGAAGTCTTTCATCACTGTCTTTCAGGAAACGGCTGAGCTTGTCTTCAAAAGAAGCAGGCGCCTCTCTTTTGGCTGTGCGGAAACCGCCGGAAAATGAACGGTTATACTGCGGTCTTTCGGTGTGGAAGGATTCGCCTTCCCCTTCCTCCTGGCGCCGTTCGAAGGAACGGTGTCCTTCCCGGCTGTGGAAGTCGTTTCTTTCATGGAAATCGCGGCGTCCCTCCCGATCATGATGGAAGCGGTCCTGTTTCTTTTCCGTCTTTTCCGAAGCAGGCTGGGCCTGTTTGATGGACAGGGCAATCTTGCCTTTTTCATCAATGGTAATGACCTTCACCTTCACCTTATCTTTTACCTTAAGATAATCATTCACATCATTTACATATTCATTGGCCACTTCGGAAATGTGAACCAGCCCCACCTTCTTATCCGGCAGTTCTACAAACGCGCCAAACTTTGCGATACCGGTAATGGTACCTTCTACGATATTGCCGACTTCTAAAGCCATGAGAAAAAAATACATCCTCCCTGAAAAACCTAAATAAAAATATTAATTTGATTATACGAGATTTGACAAGGAATAGCAATAGGAATAGTAAGGGAAAAAGGGCCTTCCCTAGGGAAAAGCCCTTCTGCTACCTTTCAATAACCTCGAAATGACGGTCCTCTTTCCTCTTCTTCCCGTCCAGCGGCGAATGACCCACCGCCACCGCCAGGATAGGCGAAACTCCCTCCGGCAGATGAAGCATCTGCAGATAGTCCGCATCTTTACCCAGAAGGCGGATAAAACCGAAAAGAATAATGGAAGAAAGCCCCAGGTCGGAAGCCTTCAGATGGATATGCTCCGCAATAATACCTGCGTCAAAGCCCTCCAGATGTTCCATCACATCCTTCGTGCGGCAGATGAGGATAAGAAGGGGCGCTTCGTAAATCATATGGGGTTTACCCACCTTCTCTCCCCCCTCCGTGCTGATACGCTTCAGCACTTCCGGGTCCCTCACCACCACCAGAGCATAGCCCTTATCGTTATGATGGCCTACGGAAGACTCCTTCGCTGCATGAATGAGCGCTTCGATTTCCTTTTCAGAAACAGGGGCATCCGTATAGGAACGGACCGACTTTCTAAGAGACAAAACCGTATCAAATTCCATGATAAGCCTCCTTTATTCCTTCCCATCAATGCGGAAAGCAGGAATCCTTGCCACAAACCGCCGCTCCCGCTGCACCATGGGCGTATGGCCCACAGCCACCGCCATGGCCGGCTTCAGGCCCTCCGGCAGATGCATGGCTTTGAAATATTTTCCATATCCCTCCACTTGGTTCAGAGTACGGATAAAGCTGTAAATACAGATGGACCCCAGACCCAGATCCACTGCTTTAAGGTGCATGTTCTCCGCCATAATGCCTGCATTCAGCTTGATGGAATCCTCCTGGGCCTCTGGCGTACTCATAATGAGAAGAAGAAGCGGCGCCCCGTAAATGGGGTCTCCCCTGCCGGAAAGTGCATCATTCTCCTCCGCCAGGAGCTTCAACACCGTCTTATCCGTAATGGCGGCAATGGCATAATTTTTGAAATCAAAATGCCCCACCGGCACCTCTTCCCCGGCAGTCACAATCCGTTTGATATCCTCCTCAGACACCGGTTCATCCGTATACCGGCGCACCGAACTCCTGACAGAAAGCACATGATCAAATTCCATGGTTAGTCTCCTTTCTTGAACGCACCGCTATTCAAAAGATTCGAAAGCAGCGCCCCCGCCATTTCATAGTCATCGATGGCCACGCACCAGGGGCTTTCCTTTCCCTTTTCATAAATGCAGAGGGGCCCTCTTCCCAGCTCCACATGGTCCAGGTCGGAAAGGTCCGCCGCCATCTTTTCCTTCCGGCTTCGGAAGCCCACACGCTGTGAGGTGAGCCAGAAAGCGCCTTTGTCCCCTTCTTCAAAGAGGCTCTTGTCTTCCTTATTTTCCCAGTTTCCCACTTTGAAGGGCGTTCCTCTGGCAATGGTAATGGCGCCGTTGACTGGCTTTTTCGGTTTCATGAGCCTGCCGGCAGCGGTGAAGTGAAGGTCCTCGCCGTCCCTGTATTTCACATTGGCATATTCCCTGCTGATGGTGGGCATGAGCCCCTCTTCCTGGATTTTATAGAGGGCATTGCAGCGTTTGGCAATGGTTTCGTACTTGTATTTCGCATCTTCCTTCATCATGTAGCAGAGCTTCAGCATGTCGGAAAACATGCCGTACTCATCATCATCCATGTAGCCGTCATGGTACAGCTTTTCAAAGGCCTTATCACAGGCCAGCGCCTGGGCCCGGGCCAGCTGCTTGTTGCCCAGGTCCTTTTCCTTTGCATAGGCGATGAAACTTTCCAGCCGGTCTGCGTCCAGCTCGTCCTTCACAGCCGCCTCCGCCATGCGGCTGGCGTACTCTTCTATATATTTGTCTTTTCCTGCGCCAAACAGATTAAAAAACAAGATGCCACCTCCGGAAATTTCAAAAGTTTACAGTGAAATGGACTCCAGCGACTGGACAATCACCCGGTCCGCATAGTCCTTTTCTTTTACATTATAAATATAATCAAAGGAAATATATTTCCCATCCTTCACAAAAATATAGCTGGTGTTATGGTCCCCCTGGTCATCAAAATCAAGGCGGAGGCCGTCCCTGCCGTGGAAGGTGCCAAAGAGGAACTTCACGTTCTTCACATATTTTCCCGTGCTTTCGCCGGCCAGTTTCTTTCGGAAATGGGACTCAATGTCCGCCTTCTTCTCATCGCTCAGGGAAGAAAGACTTGCGGGCAGGAAACTGAACTCTTTATTTTCAGCAATCGGCAGCGCCACCACCCCCGTCATGAGAAGCCGGTTTCCTGCCACCAGCACATGGTCCGGTGCAATGGGAGGGTCATAATCCACCCGCATGGATGCAGGAATATCATAGGTATAGGCGGTGCCCTTCACATTCACCTTCTGCATGGGCGTATAAAAGGACAGGGTGCCCATGGTGTCCTCCACAAACGGCCGGTTTCTCTTCAAATCCTCTTCCTTCATGGTAAAGGAAATCATGGCCGTCCCCTCCTGGCGGAGGAAAAGATAGCGAATCACCGAGTAGCTGCCGCTTTCCCCTTTTCCCGAAGTCTCCGCCCGAAGGGCCGTGGCGGATGGTGTCTTCACCGATTTCATGGATACCTGCTTCTCTCCGGAATTCTTTATATTCTCCCGGAGAAACTGCTCTGCTTCCTTCACCTGCCCCTTCATCCGGCTTTCGCTGTAGGGCTGGCCGTAGGCCCGGGACAGAATGGAAAGAGAAATTCCCTCATCCGGAAGGAATGCCTGATACACCGCCGGCGAGGACTTCTCATTTTCCACCCGGTTTCCCGGAAGCTTCATGGTAAGCCCGCTGGCCCTGTTATCATAAGTATATATTTCCGAAGAGACAGACGCCGCCTCCCCTGCTGCACCCTCCTCTGCCAGCGCGCCTCCAAAGGGCATGGCCAGCGCCAGGAGCATGGCAGAAATCACTGCTGCTTTTTTCATGATCCCATTTCCTTCTTCCTCAAACATGCCGTCATGATATAATTATTATATATCATAGCAGGAAATCCCAAATAAGGAAATGAAATTTCAAAGGAGGTCTTTCCTATGCAGTTCAAAAAAATCCTTGTCCCCGTAGACGGCTCCGGCACTGCCGACAACGCCCTCCGCTATGGCGTGGAAATGGCAAAAACCTACAAAGCCCGGCTGTTTGTCACCGTGGTAGCAGACATCGGCGAAGCCGCCTACCCCTTGATGCAGGTGAACCTTGACAGAAACGGCTTTGCTTCCGTCAAGGAAAAGGCAGAAGCCGTCATGGAAAGAGTCAAAAAACAGATTCCCCAGGACGTCAACTTCACCCCCATCATCCGCACCGGCGTCCCGGGCAGTGTGATTACCTCCCTGGTAGACGAAGAAGGCATTGACCTTGTCATCATGGGAAACAGCGGCAAAGGCTCCCTCTCCTCCTTCATTATGGGAAGCGTCAGTCAGTACGTTATCCACCATGTGAAAGTGCCGGTGCTGATTATTAAGTGACTGCTGAGTGACCGCGCCCGAAGGGCGCGGAGGGTTCAGAGGGTTCAGAGGGTTCAAAGGGTTCAAAGGGTGGTGGTGGCGGCTGGCGCCGCAGGTTGGGACCGACTACGTCGGCAGGTTGCATAGAAGGGGGCGACGACCCTTCGGGCCGAGGGTGGTGGTATCGCCGCTTCGCGGCGATGAGTTTTATATGCCGCTGACGCGGCCCCCTTCCACCGCTATCGCGGTC
>ERZ772883.1458-NODE-1458-length-18111-cov-10.410002_pt1 | contig 18111 bp, 15 predicted proteins | sample MGYA00580575_ERZ772883 | MGnify/ENA primary metagenome ERZ772883 (study PRJEB29015, sample SAMEA2737666) | human gut metagenome | biome: human gut; feature: human-associated habitat; material: faeces | place: China | collected 2012 ...
ATTCATTTTGGCTCCTTGTGTAAAAGAAAGGGTCAGGGGCCGGCTTTACAGCTTGAGCGGCAGGAAAAGGCCCAAAATGCGCGGGCTGATGAACCGCTTTTTTCTGTAAAGCCAACCATTTGGATTTATTGACAACTCTGTCTGTCGATTAGACCTCGATCACCATAAATGCTGGTCAAGGTAACAGATTTTGAATCTGCAACCTTTTGGCCACCGAGCCTTTCATTGATGCTCATCGTTCCTGCAATTTTTCCCTTTTGGTTTCTTCCGGCTCAACGCCCAGAATCAGATCGACATTAGCCTTGACTGTCAAAAGTTCTTTCATTTCGTTTCGTACCCTATGATACTCTGCATATGCCGCTTTCTTTTCCGAAATCAGTTTTGCATAGTGCAATACGGGATACACAGGGTCAGGCATTGGAGTAAGTTATCTATTCATGTGACTAAGCAAGCTGAATCGCTAATGAGGTTGAGCGGCCACCGATTAAATCACTTTTTCTTTGGAGGGTGGGTTATGAGCAATACCGAAATAACTGCCGTCAGAATCGACATTTACAAGGACGAAAGTACCGTAGCCGTCTGCCGACCAGACGGCCAAATCATGTTGAAACTATTCACCGCTCTACATATGGTAGGGGCTACGACGTCTGGGGAAAATACGCATCGTAATGGAACATACAGGGATGCGCTGGCAGCCTGCTGTGTCGGATGCTCTTCTTTTCATTATATCCGATTTTTTGAAATGGGTTTCGTGTTAAGACGACGCGATAGAGGACTTTTTTGTTTGATGGTTTTCAATTTGTTGTCTTAATCCCATTTTTGACATTTCGTTTTTTGTGAATTACTTTCAAAAATTTTTTTATTTTTTGTTGACAACGCTGCTTGCTGATGATAAAATAGGGTTATAGAAAAGTGTTACCTTTGAAGATGCCTGTTGGCGATGGAACTGGTTCCCTTGGTCAATATTCTCAGGTAGACGTTTTTTCTTAAAGCAAGATTGAAACCGATTTCACGCAATTTTAATTATCCAAATTTGCTGTAAGACTATGTCTCCAGAATCGGTCGTTCTTAAAGCTGCGAGGATCAGTGGCGGTTGTTTCCATTTCGTTGTTCGAAACCGGTATCACACCATTTGAAGCCAAGTTAAGGGAGGGGTTCTATTATGACCAATCAGGTAGCCGCTGCTGCGCGTCGTCCGTCAAGAGCGCAGATTGGCAGAGTGCTCTGGCAGAATAAGACACTGATCCTCATGTGTCTGCCCGCCATAGCTTTCTTCTTCGTCTTCTGCTATATGCCTATGCCAGGCATGTATATCGCCTTCGTCAAGTACAATTATAGACAGGGGATCTTTGGCAGTCCCTTCGTCGGACTGAAAAACTTCACCTTTCTCTTTACTTCCGGTCAGTTGTCGCTGCTGCTGCGAAACACGGTTCTGTACAATCTGGCTTTCATCATTATTGGCAACGTGCTGCAGGTATTCTTTGCAATTCTGCTGAACGAAGTGCGATGCAGGGTGTTCAAGAAGACCACTCAATCCCTGATGTTTCTTCCCTACTTTATCTCAGATGTACTCGTTTCTCTGCTGGTATACAACCTGCTGAACTATGACTTCGGCTTCATCTCCAATCTGGTTCGCTCTATGGGAGGCGAAATGCCGAAAATTTACCAGAACGCCAGCGCGTGGCCCCTGGTCATCATCCTGGTGAACATCTGGAAGGGAACCGGCTATGGTACGGTGGTATACTTTGCCGCCATTACCAGCATGGATACCTCCATGCTGGAGGCCGCGCAGATCGATGGGGCCAACGGCTTTCAGAAGATTCGCTACATCATTCTTCCCACCCTGAAGCCCACTGTGATCGTGCTGTTCTTGTTCGCCATTGGCGGTATTTTGAAGGGAAACTTCGGCCTGTTCTATAATCTGGTCGGTAATAATTCGGTGCTGTTCTCCACCACGGACATTATCGAAACCTACGTATACCGCTCCATGATGAACAGCTTCAACTTCGCCCAGTCCAGTGCTGTTGGTCTGTTCCAGAGCGTTGTCGGCTTCTTTATTGTGCTGGGTGCCAACGCCTTTGTAAAGCATTTAGATCCGGACTACGCCCTGTTCTGACAGAGTGTGCCTCTCTGACCATTAAGAGAAAGAAGGATGGAATATGCAGGAAAAGTCCACCGCTGCGATACCTTATAACGGGCTTCATAAAAAGATCAAGCTGGATCCCTCGGACAAATTCATCCGTGGTTTCACCTATATTCTGGTTTCATTATTTTCCCTATGCTGTGTGCTGCCTTTCTGGCTGATCATTGCCTCGTCGTTCGCCTCAGAGACCTCCATTCGCCGCTCGGGATTTACGCTCTGGCCTTCGGACTTCTCTACCTACGCTTATGGTCTTCTGTTTCGGAATCCCGATCAGATGATCGGGGCATACCTCGTTACCATAGGACTGACTGTGGTAGGTACGCTTATTGGTCTGTTTATTATTTCCATGACAGGATATGCCCTCCAACGCCGTGACTTTTCCATGCGCAATGGCATCATGTTCTACATTTACTTTACCTCCCTGTTCTCCGCAGGTCTGGTTCCCTTCTATCTGCTAATCAAACAGACGCTGAACCTTGCCAACACCTACTGGGCCATTCTGCTGCCGCTGCTCATGAATCCATGGCTAATCGTGCTGATGAAGAACTTCGTGAAGGCAATCCCACATGAGATCACCGAGTCTGGCAAGATCGACGGAGCAGGCGATTTCCGTATCTTTTGGGAATTGATCCTGCCGTCCATGAAGCCCGCCCTCGCCACAATCGGTCTGTTTATCGCCCTTGGCTATTGGAACGAATGGTACTATTCCTCGCTGTTTCTGGATGCCTCAATGGAATACCGCCCTCTGCAGTTCCATCTGTATAATGTCATCAACAAAATCGCCAGTCTGAAGAACTCCGTGGCAGGCTCCAACGTTGTCATAGAAGAATTGCCCAGTGAAACGCTGAAAATGGCCACCGCCGTTGTTGCCACGGGTCCCATCATTCTTCTATACCCCTTCGTGCAGAAATACTTTGTCGCCGGTCTGACGGTTGGTTCCGTTAAAGGCTGAACCTTTTCGTTCTTAAAGCGGCTCGCCCGCTTGAGATAACGCCCTGGATATCAAAAAAAGGAGGAAACCCAAATGAAAAAACTGATCGCCCTGTTGCTCACTCTGGCGCTGGCGGCCATGATGCTGCCCTGCATCGCTGTGGCCGACGAAGCTGTCGACACCTCCGAGCACGTTGTCATCACCTACATGGTCACCGGCGACAAGCCCACCAACAAGACCGATGAAGTGCTGGCAAAGATCAACGCTATCCTGACCGAAAAGGTGAACGCTGAATTGCAGGTCAAGTGGATCGAATGGACCAACTGGACCACCAACTACAACCTTGCGCTGGCCACCCAGAGCGGCGATATCGACCTGGTCGGCACCGCCACCGACTGGCTGGACGCCTGGCCTAACACCCAGAAAGGTGCTTTCCTGGAGTTGAGCGAAGACATGCTGAAAACCTATGCGCCTCAGACCTGGGCCGCCGTTCCTCAGGAGCACTGGGAGCTGTGCAAGTATGACGGCAGCATCTACCTGATTCCCGAGGATCAGTATGCGCAGTGGACCAATCACGGCTTCATGTATCGTGGTGACTGGGCCACGGAGGCTGGTCTGGAAAACGGTGTGCATTCCTGGGAGGATCTGGGCAAGTATATGCAGTATGTGAAGGACAACAAGGAAGGTGTCATTCCGTGGGATGCCGACGGTTCCGGTTCCTCCTACAGCCAGCAGATGGCCGGCGGCTGGCAGACCAGCCACACCACCAATATTTATATCGAGGGCCTTGGCGTGGACTTGTTCTACGGTGAATCCGCCGAGAATCCCTATCAGCTGAGCAACTACTATCTGGAGGGCGACGAGCTGGTGAACTTCGCCAAGACCATGAAGACTTGGGCAGACGCTGGCTACTGGCGCTCCGACGTGCTGAACTACTCCGGCGATCAGGTGCAGGAAATGAAGGAATGTCTGTCTGGTTCTCGTCAGCATCATACTGAAACGTGGACCGGCTACCGCACTGAAATGGATAAGGCCCAGCCCGGCTCCGATCTTCGCTTCTTCTGGTTTGGTGAAGAAATGGGCAATCTGGTTTCGCTGAACATCACCCACGGTGCCATGGCTGTGGCCGCCACCTCCAAGAATCCTGAGCGCGCGCTGATGGTCTATGACCTGCTGCGTAATGACAAGGAGCTTTACCGTTTGATGATGTACGGCATCGAAGGCGAGCAGTACACACTGGATGAGAATGGCTATCTGGTTCGTCCGGAAGGCTTCGAGGATTCCATCCACGGTGTGTCGCTGAACTGGTGGTGGGGTCGCAACGACGATCTGGGTCTCCGCGCCTCTGACCGCGACTGGGACGTGATCGATGCGCTGTATGCCACTTATGCAGAGAAGGCTATCACTTATCCCTATGGCCAAGTAGTGTTCGACCTGTCCGACGTGCAGCCCTACATCGACAATCTGAGCAACGTTTATAACACTTACATGCCTCAGATTGTATTCGGTATGGAACAGAGCGAACCTGAAGCTTTCGTTGAAGAGTTCCGCAATGCGCTGAAAGCTGCTGGCTATGAAACCGTTATGGCTGAGATCCAGCGCCAGCTGGACGCCGTGTACGGCAAATAAGCCAGTTTGTCCCAAGCGGTAGGGAAGGTGTTTTTGACGCCTTCCCTACACCTCAACTTCCATGCAGATCCCAGCCCGCAGGAACTTCACCCTGCGGGCCAATTTTTCACCGGGAGGAATAGCACCATGAGCAAGACGATGCTTCTGAACGCCAATTGGCGCTTTCATCTGGGCGACGATTCTACTGCTGACTTTATGGGCTATGATGACAGTGCCTGGCGTTTAGTGACGCTGCCCCATGACTGGTCAGTGGAGCATCCCTTTGATCTCTGCAACGCTAGCGGCACAGGCTATTTGCCGGGCGGCACCGCCTGGTATCGCAAGCACTTCACCATGCCGGAAAGTGTGACGGGTCAGCGGGTACGTATCACCTTCAACGGCGTGTATAAACATGCCCGCATATGGATCAACAGTAACTACCTTGGCGAACGTCCATACGGCTATGCTACCTTTACTCATGATATCACCTCTTTTGTCCGTCCCGGCGAGAATGTGCTTTGCGTCCGCGTGGAGCACAATGAAGTGGCGGATTCCCGTTGGTTCACCGGCAGCGGCATCTATCGTGACGTGCTGTTGGAGATCAGCGACCCCATATGTTTTGCCGTAGACGGTATCTTTGCCTACGCTTTGTCTGCCGACGAGGAAAAAGCCAAGGTCTCTATTCGGTACGAAACTCTGGGCGGCGACGGTGCAGCCTTTTCCCTGACAGATTCCTCTGGCCGGGAGGTGGCTACGGGTCAAACTCTGGGGGAAACCGGTGAACTCCAATTGACCGTTTGTCGGCCTCAACTCTGGTCGCCGGATACGCCCGTGCTGTACAAACTGACTGGTTCCGTTCTGAAGAGCGGCCGAGCAACCGACGTGAGGGATGTGCGTATCGGACTGCGAACTATCCGTTTTGACGGCAACACAGGTTTCTACCTGAACGGACAGTCTATGAAATTGAAGGGGGTCTGCGTTCATCATGACGCAGGTGCGCTGGGGGCGGCCGTGCCCAAAGCGGTTTGGGCGCGACGTCTTCTTCTCTTCAAGGCGGCAGGCGTCAATGCGTTGCGAACGGCTCACAATCCCCCCGATCCACATCTACTGGATTTGTGCGACGAGATGGGGCTGCTGGTCATGGATGAGGCCTTCGACGAATGGGAGGGCTCCAAAAACAAATGGTGGCATGGTCACAATGTCTATCCGCCGAAGCACTTCGGCTATGCAGAGGATTTTCCTCAATGGCACAAGGCTGATCTGGAAGGCATGGTCAAAAGAGATCGCAACCATCCCTGCATAATCCTCTGGTCCATCGGCAATGAGATCGATTATCCCAATGATCCCTATGTCACGCCACTTTTTCAGGAAGTGCTTGGCAATAACGATGCCAATAAACCTGCCGCCGAGCGTATGTACGATGTGCGCAAACCAGATGCGGGCCGTCTGGCGGTGCTGGCGCGGGAGCTGACGGAGATCGTTCACAATGTGGATCGCACCCGTCCTGTTACTAGCGCCATGTCTTTTCCTGAGTTGTCTACCCGCACCGGCTTTGCCGACGCATTGGACGTTTCTGGTTACAACTATCGCGAAAAGTTCTATGCGGAGGATCACCAGCGTTTTCCAGGCCGCGTGATCTACGGCAGCGAGAATAGCCATGACGTGCAGGCTTGGAAGGCCGTTCGAGACAACGACTACATCTGCGGTCAATTTTTGTGGACGGGCATCGATTTTCTGGGGGAATGTCCCGGCTGGCCCATTCGTATTTCCCGAGCCGGCATGATGGATCTGGCCGGTTATCCCAAGCCCCTGTACTACATGCGCAAGGCCATGTGGACGCAGGCACCATTTGTGAAGCTGGCGACGGGAGATGAGCAGACCTGGCTGCAGCGCTTTGCCTGGCAGGGCATTCCCGGCCAGATGCAGACCGTCTTCGCCTACACCAATCAGCCTGATGCGGAACTCTTCCTCAACGGCAAAAGTCTGGGCCGCAGGGCCGTCGTGGACTACCGCGCCAGTTGGGAGGTTCCCTATGCGGACGGCGAGCTGCGTGTTGTGGCGGCCAGCGAGGAGGATGTACTCCACACCGCCGGAAAGGCGGTCCGGCTGACGCTTGCCCCGGACAAAACGGAGTTGACTGCGGATCAGCAGGACGTGGCCCAGATCGAGGTTACCCTGCTGGACAAAAATGGCCGTCCCGCCGCAACCGACGAAATCGTGACGTATCAGGTGCTGGGCGACGCTCGACTGCTGGGAATCGAAAACGGCCGTCCGGACGATCTGACCTGCTATGCGGAACCGTACCGCGCAACGTGGCATGGCAGAACTCTGGTGTATCTGCGAGCCGGAAAACAGGCAGGCTTCATCACTTTACATGCGTTTACGGAAAGCGGATTGGTGGAGGAGCTTGTTCTACAAAGTCGTTGACTCGGGAAGGAGTTTCCGACAGCGCGACGAATTTTTATCGGCGCTCTTGCAATGTCTCTATAACTAAAACTAATGAAGAAACCGGGAGGAAATGATGGACACGAAAAAAACTGTGACGATTTATGACATAGCCCGTGAGGCAAGGGTCTCTCCTGCGACCGTGTCCCGTATTCTTACCGGAAGTGCCAAGGTCAATCTGGAAAAGCGCAAGCGGGTTTTGGAATTGATACAGCGCTATGACTTTCATCCAAACAATGCTGCCCGTTCTCTGACGGAAAAACGCAGTCATACGCTGGGCATCATCTGTCCAGATGTTCGCAATCCATACTATGCCAGTCTGTTTGCAGAATGTGAGCGTCTGGCTTATGCCCATGGATATATGCTCATGCTGAACAATTCCTTTGGCGACCCGAATTTGGAGACTACCTTCGTCAGCCGAATGTTGGAGCAACGGTGTGAAAGCATTATTATGGCAGGTGGGGTAACCGACTGGGTGAAACTGCCTGAGGATTACCGGTCAACGCTGCAGCGCGTTGCCGCGCAGGTGCCGTTGATCTGCACCGCACCTGTGGAACTGGATCACTGCTATCAGATCACCATCAATCAGGCAGGGGCCGTCTATCAGTCGCTTGCCCATTTGGTGGCATTGGGTCATCGCCGCATCGCTTTTCTGTACGGGCCGATCAACTGCTTTCAAAGCGTAGAACGCCGGGAAGCCTTTTGTACGCTTATGCAGGAAATGGGGCTAGAACTTCGCCGCGAATATCTAATCGAGGCCTCTGACTTCAGCGACGCGGCAGGCTATGACGCTATGCTTCGTGCGCTGAGTCTGGCTGAGCCCCCCAGTGCGGTCATTACCAGCAATGACATGATCGCCGTGGGTGGGTTGCGCGCCGCCCGGCATTTGGGCATGAAGCTGCCCCAAGATATGTCCATCATCGGGTTCGACGACTCTCTCTTGGCGGACTTGGCCGTACCGCAGTTGACAAGCGTACACGTGGATTACGCCGCCTATGCCAAACTGATCCTAGACACTGTCTGCGCCGTAATCAATGGCAAGGACATGCCGAAACTTCAGACCTTTGATACCACTCTTTCCGTCAAGGATTCCTGCTATCGAATCTAAGACCCCCATTTTTCGCTCCGTGTGTCCGCTTATCTATTTTATCCGGTATTTGGGTCTGGGTGCTCTAGATGCACGGAAAGCGTGATCTATTTTCCTTTGGGTTACTTTTGTAAATATTTGATAATTAAGTTTCTCTATTAGGAAATAAAGGGCGTTTTGATAAGGAGGATTACATGAACTACCTGTTTGGTGTGGACTACTATCCCGAGCACTGGCCCCGGGAACGTTGGGCGATTGATGCACACATGATGCGCGAGATGGGCATTCAGATCGTACGCATGGGAGAATTTTCCTGGGCAAAATGGGAACCGCGCGAAGGTGAATTTCATTTTGAAATGCTGGATGAGGTTATTGAAATTCTTGCGCAGGAAGGGATCGACTGCATTTTAGGCACGCCGTCTGCCGCGCCGCCCGCATGGATCATCGAGCAGGACCCTGACATTCAGCCGATAGACGCGCAGGGGCTTGTACGTCATTTTGGCGGGCGGCATCATGATTGTCAGTCCAATCCTGCGTATCGCGCGCATATCCTCCGCTTTGTTGCTGCCTATGCTGAGCATTTTGCCGCCAATCCCCACGTTGTTGGCTGGCAGGTGGATAATGAACTGGGCAACAGTCATGGGGATCTGTGCTTTTGTGAAAACTGTGGAAAAGCATTTCGGGTATGGCTGGAAGCAAAGTATAAAAATATCGACGAACTCAATCGCTGCTGGGGCACGGCGTTCTGGAGCCAACAGTACGACTCGTTTTCACAGATCCATGCGCCCAAACAGACGGCTTCGGGACAAAATCCATCGCAGTTGTTGGACTGGAAGCGCTTTTGCTCCGATTTGGTGTGCGATTTTCATCAGATGCAGGCAGAGATACTGCGAAAAGCCTCGCCTGATAAATTTATCACCCATAACATGATGGGCTTTTCGGAAAAAGTAAACTATTATGACCTCGGAAAACAGCTGGACTTCGCCGCGCACGATCAATACCCCGGCGGGCATTTCCGTGAGCGCCTTGATTTGCCCATTGCGGCCGACATGGCGGCAGAGCTCGATATGATCCGTTCGGTGAAGCAAAGACCCTTTTGGATTATGGAGCAGCAGTCGGGAATCACCGGTTGGGAGACGATGGGCCGCGCACCGCGCCCAGGACAGCTGGCCCTTTGGGCAACGCAATCGATTGCTCACGGCGCAGATACCATTCTCTTTTTCCGCTGGCGCTCCTGCCTGATGGGTACGGAACAGTATTGGCACGGAATCTTGCCGCATAACGGGATCCCGGGACGCTGTTATCACGAGTTACGCGCCTTCATTCAAAATACCGCACCGGTACTCGAACAGATCCAAGGCACCATGCCGCAAAATGAGGTGGGCATACTGTTCTCTTATGATCAGGAATATGCGATCGACATTCAGCCTCATCATCCGAAGATGCGCTATCTTTCACAGGTAATGAGCTATTACCGCGCACTTTATTCCTGCAACATCGGCGTCGACTTTTTGTCGGCAGAAGCAGAGTTTTCAAAGTACCGTGTAATCATTGCCCCGCTGCAATATCTGATGACGGAAGCATTAGCGGATAAGCTGAAGCATTATGTAAAGCATGGCGGCACATTGGTGCTGACGATGCGGGCAGGGATCAAGGACGAAAATAATTTGTGTTTCGATCACGGGGCGTTGCCTCATATGCTTTCGGAACTCTGCGGCATCGAAGTGGAAGAATATGATTGTCTGCGTGAGATGGATGGGCTTGTTTGCTGGGATGAGAAAGAGTACGGCTGCGAATACTGGTGCGATATTCTCAGCCTGACGACGGCCGAACCTCTGGCGGTATACGCCAGGGAGTTTTATGCCGGTGCGCCTGCCATTACCCGGAATTCATATGGAAGCGGCAAGGTGTACTATGTCGGTACGCAGATGCAGGACGCATTGGCGCAGCGTTTTATAAAAGAGCTGATATCGCATGACAAAGTGACCAAAACGATAACTGCCCCCGAGGGAGTTGAGATCGTATCCCGGGAAGGGAAAGAAAAACGCTGGTTTTTTGTCCTCAACCATACGGATCGCGTTCAACCCTTCAGCGCTCCGGACGAATGGAAGCTGTGCCTCGGAGAAAGCGGGCAGGAACTTGCTCCCTTTGCAGCACGATGCTATATGGCAGAAAATACAGAAACGCCGACTCTGAAAATTTGACACTAAGCCATAAGAGCGGATTGAAATTAGGAGGAAAAAATGAATAATCAGAAATTGCGTTTTCAGGTTCCCGTGAAAAAGCAGTTCCGTATGATCGTGGATACCGATGCTAAAAATGAAGCGGATGATCAGTTTGCCATTGCGCATCATCTGATGACGCCTATGTTTGAGGTCAAAGGGATTATTGCCACCCATTTTGAAAACAAGTATGGGGAAAACAAAAGTGGCAAGACCATGATGAAAAGCTATGATGAAATTAATTTAGTTCTGGATTTGATGGGGCTTCAGGGAAAATATCCGGTTTTCAAAGGCTGCGCTGTGCCGTTGCCGGATGAAATGCATTTTGTAGAATCCGATGGGGCTCGTTTTATTGTGGAAGAAGCTATGCGTGACGACCCAAAGCCGTTAGTTGTAGCGTTGCAGGGAGCTATCACCAATCTGGCTTCCGCGCTGCTTATGGAGCCTAAGATTGCCGAACGTATCCTTGCGGTCTGGATCGGCGGTGAGGATTATCCGCAGGGAGGATGGGAATTTAATTTATCTCAGGATGTAGCAGGAGCAAATGTAGTTTTTTCCTCCCAATGTCAGTTGTGGCAGGTTCCAAAAAGCGTTTATAAACAGGTGAATGTTTCACTTGCGGAGCTGCAAAGCCGGGTCGCTCCTTGCGGTAAAATTGGCGAATACCTCTTCCGGCAGATGGTAGAATTCAACGATGCTTATGCAGACAGCGAATGGCCGCACGGCGAGACCTGGTGTATCGGAGATCAGCCGACGATCGGCGTGTTTCTGGAGGATAAAGAACGTGTAAATTATACGATGAAACATGCACCTTATGTCCGTCCAGACTATACCTATGAAGAACGAGAAGATAGCAAATGGATCCGAGTATACCATACCATAGATGCTCGGTTGCTTTTGGAGGACTTCTATGCAAAACTTCAACTTAATTATGGCTCCTGAAGCATAAAAGGACTTAAACAAACAGTGCGAAAAGATGCGCTCAAAAGAGAAAGTATCTATCAAATTAGGATTTACCCAGACATGCCGCGCCATTTTCAGCGCTCCTGCGACCGTGGAACATCGCAGGTTGACTGCAGAACGTATGCGCGAATTAAAGTCGAACGCATATTAATGATGAAGGATTGCTTTATAATGTTGATATGCGCACTCTAGTGCAATGCGGAACAGCAATGTGAAAAAAGGCAAAAATTGAGCCAAACAAAGTAAACAAATTTTAATGGAGAGGTCTAAAAGCACTGCCAGAAAGCGATAATTTAACGAATACCCATAAAATCAACGAATCCCCACAAGTTGAACGATTGCCATAGCTCCCGCGGCGCAAAAAAGCCAATAAAGCAGAAAAAACGCTGCAGAATATCTCCGCAGTGGGATCAATTTATATGTTGAAATAGCTGAAAAGCCTTATTTCAAGCGGCTTCTGAGCATAGAAAAATGCCGCCGTAATTCTATCAAAATTACGGTGGCATTGTGGCCGAGGTGGCAGGAGTTGAACCTGCGACTTTTTGGTCCCAAACAGGTTATTGGCGCTCACCGTTCCTGCGCTTCTTCCCTTTTGACTTTTTCCGGCTCAACGCCCAGAATCAGATCGACATTGGCCTTGACTGTCAAAAGTTCTTTCATTTCGTTTCGCACCCTATGATACTCCGCGTATGCCGCTTTCTTTTCCGAAAAGAGCTTTGCATATTCGCCGTTCAGCTCCGCTTTTGTCGGCAGTTTCTTTACCACCAGCTCATCAAATGCTTTCTTCGCCGCCTTGTGAAGCAGAATTTCAGCCTCGTGCGCCGCGTAGTATTTTGCGGAATAGCCAGCCTGCCGGTAGCCCACATATACGTCTCTGGTCTTTCGGTAATTAAGAATGTGAGTGCGCAGCACGGCAATTTCCGCCATCCGTTTTTCCGCAGCCTTGATCTGACTGGAAAGCGCCCGGTAACGTCTGGAAGCGGACGCAGCCCTTTGGGCAAGTTTCTCATAATCCTTTAAGCCGTGTTCCATCAGATAGTTCATCGTCTGCGCCATCTGTTTCAAGTTGAATTTTTTGGCCCAATAAGCATAACCAGCGCCTTTCCCTGCCTGCAATTTGGCCTGAATATCCACCAGCAGACTGATCTTCTTTTCGTCTGAAACGGAAATCACTTTACCTTTGGCACGAGGCTGGTGTGCGGTTTTTCCCTCCAGCACCGCGCACAGTTTTTCATAAGAGTAACCGTCGCCCAGCGTGTCCAAACGGATAAAACGCTTCTGACCGGCCCTGCGAAAAGCCCATTGCTTTCCGGTTTTTGTTTCGTATCCAGCGTTGCGCAGCAGATGGAGCAGAGCGTCAAAATCCTTCGGTTTTTGTGCCAGCGCCTGATCAATTGCTTCCCGTAGCTGATCTCGATGGGAAGGCTGCTTTTTCGTTCCCAGCCACTCGCCGTAATGCATCCCTTTTCCTTTGGGCTGCTCGATAATGGACAGTCCATGCTCGACGCACAGCGTATCACTGAGCTGCTGCACGGCTCTGGTGCTGCCCCAGAAATTGCGGAATTTGTGTGTGCAGTCCAGGGCGGTAGAGTTCCAGACGATGTGATTATGAATATGGGCTTTGTCCACATGGGTAGCGACGATAAAAGCATGATTGCCTTTCAAGAAGCGAGATGCAAACTCATACCCAATTTTGTTGGCTTCCTCCGGCGATACCTCTCCCGGTCGAAAGGACTGCCGTACCTGATAAGCAATCACGTCCCGCTTTTGGGCGCGGCCTGTGCGGGACTGATATTCTTTTTTGGACAGCAGAAATTCAGCATCCACCGTTCTGGGGTCGCAGGCAAATGCGGAAATCAGCTCGCCGCCGTTGGTTTTTTCTGGATTTTTCACATAATCCGTGCGGGCGCGCAGACACTGCGCAATGGATTTCCCCTTGTTGCGATGCATGGGGATAATGCGCGTGGTTGCCATGGGGATCACTCCCTTCTTTTCTGGAAAAACAGAAAAAAGGACGACGCTTCATGCAAAGCGCCGTCCCTCTAAAAATTCAGTTTTTATTTGTTCACGCTGTCCTTCAGCGCATTATCGGCCTTAAAACCTAGATTTTTTGCCTCGACTGTTTTAAAATCCCTTTTGGAGCAAATATTCAACTATGTTTATATGTCCATGATCTCGTAGATATTGTAAGAATTGTTCACGCGGTGGCCAGTTAGACATATATGGGGTGCTGTCTGGCCCAGTATAAAGCCCACCTCCAGGCCCTTTATAGAGCCCACCTCCGGGACCGGTATATAATCCACCACCAGGACCTTTGTAAAGGCCTCCCCCGGGACCAGTATACAACCCACCCCCAGGGCCAGTATATAACCCACCGCCTGGGCCAGTATACAGCCCGCCACCAGGACCAGGATACAGTCCGCCACCAGGACCTGTGTATGCACCGCCGCCTGGACCAGTGTACATACCGCCGCCCGGGCCAGTATATAATCCACCGCCAGGACCCTTGTACCTGTTTCTAACCCACATTTTTTCTCCTTTCATACATACCGATAAGCAATTGGGTTGGCTAATTTGTAATGGATCGCACAGTGAAAAACATCAATACTATTATATTCGTTCGAGCTGACTTGGTCAATAGGGGCCATGGGATTCCGTGGCAATACCTAGAAAATATATAAAAATCAACTAACATGAATAACTGAATCCTGCAAAGTCGTTATTAGCTTAATAGCTTAATTGTTCATTGAAAACTATAAGCATCTTTTCATGCCCCAGCCCTGCTCAGCACAAGCAGAATCTCTCTGGCGGTATTCCAGAGTTCGTCCAACTGTTCCTGAATTTCCTTCAGATCCGTTTCGTAGATGCGCCCGGATTCGTTAGCCCGCTTGGCTATCTGATTCAGATTGCTGCTGCAATGCCGGAGCAGGGAGATCATCTCCCGGAGCTCCGGTAAATCCAGACGCAGGACGTAACCGTCAATGGCCATCTTGCGCAGGTAAGCGCCCATGTTGGCGGTTCCCGCCAATGCCACTTTTTCTTCCAGCAGTTCCCGTTCCGGTCGGGTCATTCGGAATTTGACCTGTATCTCTCTGACAAGGCTCATTTCTCCGGTTCCTTTCGCTTTAAGGCTTTGTCACGGCTTTGCGGCTTGTCCTTTCTCTGCGCATCGGCCTTTTCCATCCTCTCATAAAGCGAAGGCTTCTCGCATTCCCGCCGCAGAAGGCCGATAAAACCATCCAGAACGGCAGGATGGCTGTTCACCACAAACGCATCGCGGCTGTCATAGGCAGGATGAATGGTTGCTGCGATTTCAAACTGCGCAGCCCAGGCTTTGTTCGATGGCGAAAAGCGCCCGTCCCAGCTTTTTTGCAGGAGCGTGTTGGCCACCACATAGCAGGCGCGTTCTTTGCCGTAAGCGGCAATCACCTCCGTGACGGCTGCTTTGTCAAGGTGCATCCCGTCAAAATGCTGTCGGATGGCGGCCTCAATGGCGTTTTTGCAGGCAATATTGGCCTGCAGAGGGGCACGGTACTGCTCCAGCTCCCCATGCTCGCGGGCATAGGCGGCGGTGTGCGGATAAAGAGGAATCTGATTCATGTGCTTTCTCCTTTCAGCGTACTTCTTCGTTTCTGTGCTGCTTTGGACTGCTTGGCGCAGTCTCCCGTTCTTCTTCCGTTTTGGACAGCCGTGCCTGAATAGATGGCTTTTCGGCCTTTTCGGCTGGCTCCGCAGCTTCTTCCTCGCAGATCGTCTCTGCTGCGGGGCCTGCCTCCATGTTCAGCGCCGCATCCAGCTCCATCAGCCGGGCGCTTTTTTCCTGAAGTTCCGCTTCCTGCGGAAAAGGCTTCTCTGCCTCGAGTTTTGTTGCTTCACGCTGCCGCTCCAGATTTTCCAGTTCGGCTTGCTCCTGCGACAGCCGTTCGGCAATCTGCTCCAGTGCATGGTCCATACGCAGAACATTCCCCCGGGGATCGGTTCCCAGCATGACCCGATGACTTTTTTCCCCTTTCAGGGTCAGAACGTAGTCCTTCCCGAAGTTTTCCAGCGCCAGCGACATCGTAAAGCCGCGATATTGCCCCAGCGGAAGGGGATGCAGCTCCTTCACGTTCTGGCAGGCATAGAGGATCGCCGTTCCCGCCGCTTCCTTTTCGATATAGCTTTGGCCTAACACTTCCATTCCCGCAAACTCGCCTTTGGGCGGCGCAGTCCGCTCTGCCAACGCAAGATCCATCTGAAATCCCGCTATATTTCCCCTGATTCGTTCCATCTGTTCGGGAAAAAATTTCAGCAGCCGGTCTTCCATCTGATATTTCTGACTCTGGTGGGAAGCCTTCAGCAGCCGTAGCTTGGATACCTCCACATCTAAATCCATCTTCTCCCGGATGAGCGGATTTCCCGCGCACAGCGCCTTGATCTCCGCATAGCTGAGTGCTGTTTCATCCACATCGTCGCAGGAACGAACCGGGCTTTTGCTGGTCATGATCTGCGAAATGAATTTCTGCTTATTCTCGACCGTCTGCCAGAGGTAGGAATCAAATGTCCCTTCGGTAGCATATCGATAAAGATGCACCTGCGGATTCCGATTGCCCTGCCGGACAATCCGTCCCTTTCGCTGCTCCAGATCGCCGGGCCGCCAAGGACATTCCAGATCATGCAGAGCGATCAGCCGGTCCTGGACGTTGGTTCCCGCGCCCATTTTGCTGGTGCTGCCCAGCAGAACCCGCACCTGCCCGGAGCGGACTTTGGCAAACAGCTCTTTCTTTTTAGCTTCCGTATCAGCCGTGTGGATAAAGGCAATTTCGGTTCCTGGAATCCCTTTAGAGATAAGCTTTTGGCGAATATCCTCATACACATTGAAACGGCCGTCCCCTTTGGGCGTGGAAATATCGCAGAAAACCAGCTGAGTGAGCTTTTCTTCCGCGCCGTCCTTCCAAATTTGAGCAATATTTTCTACGCACAAATTCACCTTGCTTTGGGGTTCGTCCGGCAGCAGGGGATTGATGATTCTCTGGTCAAGACCCAGTTTTCGACCATCAGAAGTCACTTTGAGCATGTTGTCCACGCTGGCGTCTACCGTTCCGCTGTGAACTGCCGCCGCCCGCTGGGACAGCTCCTGCACCATTTCCTTCTGGATTTCCGTGGGTTTGGCCAGCACAGTGTGGACGACCGCCTCCGGCGTGGGCAGATGCAGCTGATCCGCCGTTTTAATGTCCGCCGCTTCCTTAAACAGGTTCATCAGCTCCGGCAGATTGAAGAATTTGGCGAAACGGGTGCGGGCGCGGTAGCCCGTTCCTTCGGGAACGAGTTTGTCAAGATGATTTTTGTAAGTTTTCTAAATTCAAATATTTATCCGCTGAAAAATCTCCCAACATCTCGTGTCTGCATATTTCTTGAAACACCGTATTCAAAGGCTTCTTCGCACTTTCCGATTGCTTCACATTGACAATAAAAGTTGTTTTGCCTATTCGCGTTGTATAAGATAAAGTGTTTTCTTTCATATAGTCCGTTTCTCCTTTTCATAAATTGACTGTGGGGCATTCCGTTTGGAACACCCCACAAATACAGCCTGTTTCATCTGAACATATCAAGAAGTCATTAAGTTGCAAGTACAATGGAAATGGTTATCTTTCCATACCACGCTTGTTTCTTCGTGCCTTGATACGCTCCTGTCTTTCTTTTTCCCTTGCTTCTTTTTCGGCTCGTTCCTGTGCTTCCTTAAAAGAAAAAAGTTGCTTCACTTTTTCGGTAAAAAGTTTAGCAACTTCGGGGAAATGCTCCAACGCTTCAAGAAAAGGTCTGCACTTTTCTTTCAGTTCGTTGTATTTGGTTTTCATTCTTTCCAGTGCATTTGCACTGTCAAAATATTTCTGTCGGTAATAATTTGCACTCTGCTCCAATTTATTGATTTCCGCACGACTGGTAATGCCCTCTTTGGCAAGGGAAGTCAGCTCAGAATAATCCTCTTTGGAGATTGCCATTTTACCTGTGATTGTTTTCTGCCCCATACTGTCAATCTCGTTTAAGGTTTTGGAAATATGACGGGCAGGCTCATACTTAACCTGTTCCTTTTGAATACGCTTCTGCAACTTCTCCAATCGCTCTTTATCCTGTTTGATTTGATATTGCAGGGAAGTCAAATGCTCTGCCGTACTTCCGTATTCGCCACGCTGAAAGCCTTTGAACCCTTGTTCCGTCATATAGTGAAACAACTCATCTTGCAGTATGCTGTACGAAGCTCGGAACATCGGTTTCCCGTTCTTTCTTAGCAATGGATTTCCTTTTTCATCGGTCAGCGGAATATCCGATTTCCATTTCTTTGAATGGCTTATCTGATTAACAACTTCCTTGACCGTTCCTCGCAGTTTTTCGTCTTTGCAACGCTTACTCCATAGGATTTCTTTCTCCACCACTGGCAGAACCATAGCGTGAAGATGATAATGGTAAACCTCTTTTCCCAGTTCCTCGGTTGCGGCTACATTGATTTCATCAGCGTGCATTACTGCCGATATAACATTGTCAGCACCGAATTTTTCTTCGATGAAATGATAGGCTTCTTCATAAAACTGCTTTGCGTATTCATAACCACCGTTACGCTCGAAGTACATCGTGTTCACATCAATCACAATCTCATTAAAGAGTGTTGCGTCTTTCCTTAACCCACGAAGCGACACCTGCCCGTCTGTTTCCATCTGCTTTAACTGTTCCATAT
>ERZ772883.1460-NODE-1460-length-18107-cov-24.949812_pt1 | contig 18107 bp, 8 predicted proteins | sample MGYA00580575_ERZ772883 | MGnify/ENA primary metagenome ERZ772883 (study PRJEB29015, sample SAMEA2737666) | human gut metagenome | biome: human gut; feature: human-associated habitat; material: faeces | place: China | collected 2012 ...
CTTGCTGTATTCCCGGATGCGTGCCAGCTGCGGCGTTTCCGGCTTGCCGAGGATCGAGGCGATCTCCAGCACACGCTTGAGCGTAAAATATGTATAGGCCGTGGATTCCTCCGGGTGCGGAATGAAAAAGTCGATCCCGTGGAAGGCCATGACGTCATTCGGCTCGGCCCACTCGCCGTAGGACTTGCCGCAGTTAACAGCATACTTTCGATTTTTGTGGGAAAGATGCATGGGCTTGGCGAAGATCCCGCCCCATTTCCCCGCGCGGCGGATCATAAAGTCCGCATAGCGCAGCATGTTGTCGTAATACGCACGCAGCAGGCGGTCGTCGCCGTATTTCTGATAGAAATAGTACGGGATATAGACACCTGCGCACGCCCAGCCGACGGAGCCGTTCATTTTGTTGATGCTCGGCGACTCGTTTGCAAACGGCGCGATCTGCGGCAGGCGGCCGCTGCGCCACTGGCGGTCAAAAATGTCGCGCACATGCTTGCGGGCAAAGGCCGCATAGTCCGTGAGATAGGACGCCGTGTTGAAGAAGACCTGACTGTCGCCCGTCCAGCCCATGCGCTCACGCGTCGGGCAGTCCGTCGGCACGTCGGTGGAGTTGCTCTTCAGGGACCACAGAGTGTTGTGGTAAAATTGGTTGATCAGGCGATTGGAGCACTCGAATTTTGAAGTTTCCTCAAAGGCGCTGTACACAGCAACAGCCGTAAAGTCCTCTGTCCGGAATTCGACGTCCGTGTCGACCTGCGCATACTGGAAGCCGCCGTAATAGAATTTCGGCGTGTATTCGTTCACGCCCTCCCTGCAGGTGTAATCCAGCTCCTGCAGCGGTGAGGGTCTTCCTTTGGTAATGCACTGGATGTTCCGGAGCGTCAGTTCGCCGCTGTCATCGAGCGTTTCGCCCATCGTGATGTGGACTCGCTGGCCCTTGTGTGCCGTCACACGGAAGGACACATAGCCCGAAAGATTCTGCGCATATTTGAGGACAGTCTTGCCGGACGGCGTTGTGATCCGTTCGACCGGGGCAAAGCGCTCGCGCTCGAGGACCGGTACGTTGTCGGATGCTGTCAGCGGCGCATGCTCCTCCACGACGCGGACGCCGCCGGAATAGGAGGGCTCGCGATTTGCATCCACGATCTCGCCGTCCTTGAGGTCGGCAAAGCGGATGGGGCCGTCATTGCTCCACGCCCAGCTCCCGTCGCTGCAGACGGTCTGCGTCGTTCCGTCCGCCAGCGTCAGCTCCAGCTGCGCCAGCAGCTTTGTCTGCGTGCCGAAGGTGTTCGTCTGCCCTGCGCCGCCGTTGGAGCCGCGGTACCAGCCGTCCGCCAGCTCGACGGTCATGGCGTTTTCGCCGCCCCGCAGCAGGTCCGTCACATCGTAGACCTGATACTGGATGCGCTTGCGGTAGTCCGTGGAGCCGGGCGTCAGCAGCGCGTCCCCGACGCGCCGGCCGTTGAGCCGCGCCTCATACAGGCCGCAGGCCGTAAGATACAGCCGGGCCTTTTGAACCTGTCCCGCGGAAAACACCTTGCGGAAGCAATCCACCGGGTAGCGCTGCTTTTTACGGACGGGATAGTCCCCCGCGATCCACAGGGCGCTCCAGTCCGAAGCATTCAGAAGCCCCATTTCGAAAAAGGCCTCGCTCGACCACGCGCCGGGATCGTCGTTCTCATCCCAGAGCCGCACGCGCCAGCTGACGCGCTGCCGGGAAGCAAGCGCGTTTGGATAATCCGCGTGCATGGAGCCGGAGGGCACCTTCCCGCTGTCCCATACCGTACGGCCATCCGTCGCTGCAAGGATCTGGAATGCGCTCTGCGTGATCCCGTCCTCACAAGTCCAGAACAGCCGCGGATGCGGAATATCAATGCCCAAAGGGTCCTGCAGATATTCCGTTTTTAATCGTACTGCTTTCATGATTCACTCTCCTGTTTTCAGCGAGCAGAAATCGCTGCCGGTCTTGCCGGTATCCGTGTGCTCTGAAACAGAGTATCGGCCTGCCGCGGCAAACGCTGCGCAGGCCGCGCCTTTGTTCATCACTTTAATTCATTATAGAGAGCCGTCCGGAATTTGTCAATTGCTTTTGACAGCATTTTCCGCCGCCCAATTTTCAGAAGAACGGCCGGAAATTCCCTGACAGACTTCCGGCATATTCGATCTTTTTCGGGCAATGCTATGACTGCGGTACCCAAAATCACATTTCAAGGAGATGTACGCAATGAAAAATACGAACCAGATCAATATCCCGGAAGCTCGCGAGGCCATGGACAAGTTCAAGATGGAAGCCGCCAACGAAGTCGGCGTCAACCTGAAGCAGGGCTACAACGGTCACCTGACCTCCCGTGAGGCCGGCTCCGTCGGCGGCCAGATGGTCAAGAAAATGATCGAGGCCTACGAGCGCAGCATGAAGTAAGACTCCGGACCGCGGCAGATCCCTGCCGCGGTCCAAATCTCATAATGCGCCGTCTCCGATATTCTGTGCCGTACATTGCAGGGAAAAAACTGCCAAAAGATAGTGATCCCGCCCCACGCGGGGCGGGACCTTTTTCGCGGGCATCAGCACGATGCGGTCGCCATTTCAATCCACCCGCCCCTTGCGGGGCGGGACGACGCTGTTGTACGATTTGCAGGAGTTCGGGAGATTTCAATCCACCCGCCCCTTGCGGGGCGGGACCATACCCGATCTTCCGCGCGCTTGCGGAAGAACTATTTCAATCCACCCGCCCCTTGCGGGGCGGGACGCAAACTGTCCGGCGGGAAATATGGCCCGGTAAAATTTCAATCCACCCGCCCCTTGCGGGGCGGGACTTTCGTGTTTCCCAGCTCATAATCGGCGAGGGAAATTTCAATCCACCCGCCCCTTGCGGGGCGGGACACCCCGGCCACCTTGATTATAACCGAGTAAGGCAATTTCAATCCACCCGCCCCTTGCGGGGCGGGACGAGTCCCATAAAGCAACATCCTTACATGTCGCGATTTCAATCCACCCGCCCCTTGCGGGGCGGGACCTGCTCTACAAGGCCATGGAGCTGCTGCCGGACATTTTAATCCACCCGCCCCTTGCGGGGCGGGACCGATCATGATCTTACATCCCGGATGCTTTTCCAAATTTCAATCCACCCGCCCCTTGCGGGGCGGGACGCGTCTGCACGATAATATCGGCCACCCACAAGATATTTCAATCCACCCGCCCCTTGCGGGGCGGGACTCCTCGGCAATGATCTTATACGGCTCTCGCCCGATATTTCAATCCACCCGCCCCTTGCGGGGCGGGACGCGCACTGTGCGTGCCAACGTTTTGAGGCAGCCATTTCAATCCACCCGCCCCTTGCGGGGCGGGACAGCGATCTTGCACAAAAAAACTGTGCAAAACATCGCATATTGCACAAAAAGTGCATTTACCCTGGCCGTATTGAGCGGTTTTCTGGCTTTGATGCGGCCATTTTTTCTGCCAAACGTGCACAAATTTCGGTGCGAACCTTCCGAAGAATCGCTGCTCGCTCCCCGTTCGCACGCTTATACCATCAGGACCCCCTCCGGCTGATAGCCGGCATTGATGCCGAAGTGTTCCACCTTGGCTTCATAGCGATTGCCCAGATAATAAAACCGCAGGCTGTCCTTCTCCTTGTCCATCAGGGAACAGAGCTTATGCTGAAGCTGCCTGCACTGCGCAGCATCCAATATGCACTCGAACACGGAATTCTGGACGCGCTGCCCATAGTTCACGCATTGCTTTGCAATCAGGCGGAGCCGCCTCCTTCCTGCCGCATCCTGTGTGTTCACATCATAAGAGATCAGAACCAGCATAGGCTCACTTCCAGAGAAACGGCGGATAGGCATCCAGATCGCGCAGAGAATCGAGCGAACCCGCCTCCATGACCGGATATCGCAGATCATATTATCCACAACAGCCGAACCGTTCTATTCTGTCAGGAGCACACCGTGCATATAGCCCAAAAAGCTGTCGTACCCCAGCGTCCATTGATAAATGCCGTCGGCGATCTCTCGCAGATGCCACAGCACGATCTTCTCTTTCCGAACGGAGACCGCATGCCGCTGCAGCTCCTGCCAGCTTGCTCTGCCTTCCGCAATAGCCGATACCATGGAGTCATCAGGAACCGCGAGAACCGTTTTCTGATCGATTACCCGGAATTTCTGCGCAAGGGTTCTGAACTGCTGTGCCGCTTCCAGCTCTGCAAAGTCACAGATCGCGCTCATGCAGCTGTCGTCCCGGACAAGCTCATCCTGCATGGAGCGCGTGCTGAGTTCCGGTGTGATTGGAAGTCTCTTTTGGAAATAGCTTCTGAGCACCGCTGCAGAGACATCCAGCGCCGGATTTTTTGGCAGCATGGAATCATCCTGCAGCGGAAAGCTCCACATGACCGCTTCCGTGTTTCTGCCGTGGCGGTTGACCCTGCCCGCAGCCTGCAGGAGCGACAGCAGCGAGGATATTTCCCGGAATCCCGTCCGGAAGGAAAAATCAACGCCAGCCTCCACGCAGGAGGTCGCCACAAGCGTCCAATCCGCGTCATCCGGATCAGCCAGCCGCCGTCTGATCCGATCGATCGTATTGCCGCGGTCCTCCGGCGTCAGGGCCGTAGACAGATGCTCCACATGCGTCTGTCCAAATTCTGCAGCCATATCCGCCGCGATCACTGCCGCACTCTGGACCGTATTCAGGATCAGCAGCCGGGGACCCGGTGCTTCCTGCACCCACTCTGCCAGCTCTTTCCGCCCGATCGGCTTCTCTCGCCACCGGAACGTGATCCGGCTACTTTCGTACCGGCTCAATTCTCTCTGCAGGTCAGGTCGGACCAGCTCCGCGATCTCCGGTCGGGGCATAGAGAGTCCGGATAACGGTTGGAGTTCCCAATACCGGACCAGCGAACCGGAAGCCAGCACCCAATAGCAGCTCCATTCGTCTGACAGAACATTCATCCAATGCCATGCAAGCGGAAGGAGCCGGAGCGGCAGTGCACTGTGTGCCTCATCGACAAAGATCAGGCTGCCCGGCAGCTCATGCAGCCGCCGCAAGGCCGCCGGATTATGGGAAGACAAGGTCTCAAAGAATGCGACCGCAGTCGTCACAACGATCGGCGCGCGCCAGAGCGCAGTAAGATAGCGTGTCTCGATATCCTCAAAATCCGCTCTGGAATGCAGCTCTGCCACAACATCTTCCGGTGTCTCCCCCGGAAGCACGAGCGCTTTCCGGTAAATATCAACAGACTGGCGGATAATGCTGGTATAGGGCAGGACTACAAAGATTCGGCGAGCATTCCGTTTGCAGGCCTGCTCCAGAAGATGCGCCATCACCGCCGTCGTCTTGCCGGAGCCAACAGGACTTCCGCACACGGAAAAGCCGCTATGAGCCTCCACCGATCGGCAGGACTGATACAGCTCTCTGCGCAGGCTGCTGCGTTCGTCCGTCTCGCCGAATTTAGACACATAGTGGTCCAGCGCAGCGAGCCGTTCCTGCGGGCGCAGCTCCGGCATGGCTTTTTCAGTCTGCCCGAATGCCGCGGCCGTGTCGCCGTGGTCGGCATCCGCAAGACAGGAAAGCGCCATACGGAGGAACACCGCCGGGTCCCCGTCATACGCCTGCACTTCTTTGTTTGGCTTCCGGGGAAAAAGCGCTTCATGCTGCCGAAGCAATGCAGGCAGCGCAGCATCCGTCTCTGCGCGCACCTCGGCATTCCCATTTCGGAATATGGAGCATCCTCTTGCTGCAAATTCCGTCGACAGATCGGGGAGGCCCTGGTGATGGGAGTATACCAGCATTGCGGCACAGCCGCTCCCCATCTTCTGCAGGGCGGCGCTTCCGGCGTCGGTATGGTCCACAGGCAGATGCCTCCGCCTTCTGCTCTGCTCACACAGAACGCTCTGGTTCCGTTCCTCCAGCTTCCCCAGATCGTGGAGCAGCGCGCTGTCCCGAACGATGGTTGACAGGATACCGTTTGCTTTCACCGAATAGCATTCTGCCTCAGCCGCGTATTTTCCCGCCCTTTCGCAGACACCGCGGACGTGCGCTTCGTAGGTCTGCGGCGGATAATTCTTTCGCGCACTGTGCGCAAGCGGCGTTCTCATCCCCGCAATATCAGGTCCGTGCAGCTTTCTACGCGCACAAGGAGGTCCTCCGGCAGTCCCGTTTTATCCTGATAATCGGTCCACGATGTGGACGGCTCGTCAGGGTTTCCCAATTTAACGGGGGTCAGCGCCTCCAGCAGCAGATGCTCCGGGCAGCTTCCCAGAATGCTCTTGTGCTCAATGTACCATGCATGACGGATCCGGACATCCGGCCGGATCGCAGAGCGGTTCTGCTCATAGGCGTGCGGGATAAGCAGCTTGAGCAGTTCAATATCATCCGCCGTGCAGCCGCTTTTCTCTGCTTGATTCGGATTGACAAAAAACGGCATGCAATATACCCCATGGTCCACAATACGATATGCCATCGGCGCCATGCCCCGGTCCTTGCCGCTCTCCACACCAGCCTTATTGGTATTTGTCTGCCGGATGATCTCGACCGGCGCGAGGGAAATGCCCATTCCAAATTGTACGACACCGGTACGGATGAAGTTATTTTCACCCTCTTCAAGGAAGGTATTGCCGAAAACGCGGGCATCCCAGTATCGCTCGACAAATTTGCGTCTCCCGCTCTGCAGTGAGTTTTCCCTCATCTCTTCTTTGATCTGGCTTCGATTCCGTCCGCGGTGTTCGAGGATCAGGTATTGCTTTTCATGTTCTTTCCCGCTGAATTTTTCCGGCAATGCTTTGAAAAACGGCGTATCGTGCTCATCCTTGTCATTCTGCTCGATCAGATCACGCAGCTTCCGCTTGAAGGAGACCGGAGAGATCTCCCCGCGGCCGTTGTCACGCTGTCTGGGCTCGCCATCGCGGTCCGGATCGCCGTTTGGGTTTGAGTTGACTGCTTCGAGGACCAGAAGTCCGGTTGCACGTTTGATCTCATGATTCATGATTTGATTCCTCCTCTAATTTCATTTCTTTCTCAGAAAATGACGCCAGATAGCCGATAAACAGCTGCGCCTTCTCTTCATCGTTGAACCGGGACGGCACAGTCTGACTATTCCAAAGCCTCGTTGTGATCTGCTCACAGACCCGATACAACCACCCGGCACGAGCTGCATGCTTCCTGTTTTCGTTGTCACTCTTCCGGCGGTAGACTTTCGCCCACGCATAATATGGCATGATCCTCTGGCTCAGCACTGGCAGCATGCGGAGCGGTGACTCCGATACGCTGCGGAACATGCTGCTTCCCACAAGCTCCTGCGGCTTTTGTCCGTCGCGCACGACATCGCAGTACAATTCATGCAGCTCATCAGCCGCCTTGAGCAGCTGGCCATAGAGATATGGCAAGTTCTCCATATAATCTTCCTTTCTGATTCTCATTCGGTCCAGAAATAGTCCCAGCAGGAGCAGCTGCTTCCCTGCAGCTTCCTGTATTTTCTTTTCTTTCTGTATGTCCTCTTTCTTCTTTGCCTTACTGCATTTTGGTTTCCTCAAAAGTGGTCCGATGACCATCGCGCTCTCGGTCAAGCGGTGCAGATCGGCTGTAACGGGCAGCTTCGGGTCCATCAAGAGTTCTATACCGTGATATTGGGAATACGGTCTGTACTTATCCGTCACAGCATCGCCGTCCCGTCTCCAGAAGCCGTTCAGAATACCGGCAGCCTCCAGCGGGTACAGGTCCTCCGGCTTGTCAAAGGGAAATGCAGGGAGATTCCCGCAGCCCCGCGACCATGCTTCGCAGCACCGCTCCAGCTCGGCAGGATCGGTCTGCTTGGTGTAGACGATCTTTGTGCGGGCTTTGTCAATTTTTCTGAGTATAAATATCCTTATCCATTCTGCGTGAGTATCTGTCCCATCCTTTTTCGGGCGCAAAAGCTCCCGAAGGAACTGCTCTGCCTGCGCAGAGAATGTTACACTCATGTCTGGCATCCTCTTGAATATCCGGGTGTAAGAAATCGGAACTTCCGGCCAAGAGGACGGATACGCAAAAAGGATCTCATTCTTATCCGTGTTGATCCATGTTCGATTCTCCTGTTCCTTCTCACTCCCGATCCATGCAAGCGCTGATTGCAGTCGTTGGCGCATCTCGGATGAGACCGGATAGCTTTCCCCTTCAAACCGTCCATATCGGCTCTGGCACGGCTGCCCTTTGAACATGGTCCGAAGTGTCACTTCAAATCCGCCCGCCAGCTTGACGCTGGGCATCGGCTCATCTACCGGCTGAAAGCAGATGCCGAATGCATCGATTTCCCTTTTCTGCTTCTCTGCACCACTTGGGGGATTCGCATGCAGCAAATGCTCATTTACTTCAAGAACAAACCTGTTACTGACTGCAGCGATATTATCATCGATCAGTTTTAATGCATCAAACGCAACGGAAAGGGAGCCATAATCACTCTCTGCATCAGCTCCTGCCTTTCCCAAATAAAAGAGCAGCGTCAGCGCCAAGGCAGTATCCTTCACACTTCGCAGCAGCTCCCATGCTTTCCGCTCCAGTTCGTTATGAAGAAGCGTCGAGTCTGCAAAATATTCCGTCTCCTCAAGCAGACACCGAAGTGATCTATACCGGGCTGCAGCGGACTGGAATTCCGCCTCATGTGCCCGTTCCATGGAAGTTCTGAACTTCTTTTGGACCTTATCGCCCCAGTTATTTTGCGTGCACCATGTTTTCATTTTGCAAATGCAGGCTGTATCGATCTTTTCGGGGTGCTTTTTCAGGTCAGCCAGCTCTCTTTTTACGGATTCATCTGTGATCCGGTACAGAGGTGCAAGATTCATACAGGGATAGGTACCCTGATTGTCACCATATTTTCGGATGCTTTTGCCCAGTTCTGCACTTACGGACGAAATATCCGCAATTTTTCCACCGGAAACCATGATACGTACACAGGGTGCATTCTGCCGAATATTGGGGATCGGCTTGTATTTTGGGTGCCAACTCTGTCTTTTGACCTGTGCATCATCAAGCACCCGCGCAAGCTCATACAACTCATTGATCACAGTACTCCTCCTCTCTTACCGGATATTCGAGAACACCTTGATGAATGCAGAGGTCCATATCATAAACCGCCTGATATATGGCCCGCTCATTTGATTCGTGTCCTGTCAGAAACACCCTGCGCAGCATGGATGGAATGTGGATATCCGGAAGCTCCTTGCAGACCTTTGTGGTCTCACGGAACGGGCCGAAATATGACAGCGTGAATTCGCTCCATCCGAGGAACGGCGTCATATAGGATTGCCCGCGCAGCAAGCGCCGGTTGAACATTTCCTGATAGGCGTGCCCCGGCGAGGTCGTGCGCCGGTCCCATTCGCGGGCTCTGTCCGGAAGCTTCTCCTTATTTGGGTTGGGGATCACATCCGCATAAAGCCGATAGCAGACACCGGTCAGCACCGTGGCAAACAGCTGGTAGTTGTTATCCTTGCTGATCAGACTGGACTTTCGAAGCGGTCCGCCGTAATTCGTTGCATAGGAGTGGTACTGCGGCGCGGAGCACAATTCCACTTTTCTCGGTATGATCTGGACCGCCGGACCCCAAAGGATACTCTCAAACAGACCGCGCACTGCGGAATAAGTCGGTGCCGGATAGCTGCACGGAGAATCTCCGGTGTCCGGCCGCGTCCAGAGCGCCGTGTCCCCTGCGACCTCCATGGAGACCTGATATGTTTTATGGATCATTGGCTATTCCTTCCTTTCCTCCATAACGCATTCGGTATGCTTCCTCTCATCTGCTCTCATCATACATCATCCGCTGTCCAATAAATTGGACTCTGCCCAAAAATTTCAACATTTTTCTCTCTTTTTTCAAATATCCGCAAAGCCCACTATTCTTTCCTTCATTATATCTCATATTTCGGCATAATTCAACAATCATATGACGTTTTTCTGAACATTTATTCGACAGTTTGACGAACCCCCACCATTCTCTGCCGCTGTTTCGCGTAATTTTCCCCCGGCGGCACGCGGGGCTTGACGGGAGCGGCTCAAAATGATAAAATATCTTTGTTTCAGAATGCAGATATGCCGCTGTGGTGGAATAGGCAGACACAAGGGACTTAAAATCCCTCGCCCTAAAAAGCGTACCGGTTCGACCCCGGTCAGCGGCACCAAAAAAGGCACGCCGGTCGGATACCGAGGTATCAGCGGCGCGCCTTTTTCTAGCTGCCAAAAATGAACCCGCTGCAGGGAACCCTGCAGCGGGCTTTGGCTATTTACGGGTTATGGCATTTCATACTGATTCCTGATTAAAACATTTAATCAGGAATCCCGTGTGCTACGCACACTCGCATCGTACTGACGCACGCTGCGCCGTCTCATGCAGAATCTGACGCGCTTTCGGCGCTATAAAAAGCTTTTAAAGCTTTTTATCAGATTCTAGTATCAGTTTGCATAGGCACGCCAGAGGAACGTCACGGCGTGAGCACGCTGGCAGAGCGTATCCGGCTCAAAGTGCGTCTCATCCATGCCCTTGACAATGCCGTTCTCTACGCCCCAGGCAACTGCCTGCGCATAGTAGGCATTGGCCGGGACATCGGCAAACGTCGTGCCGCTTGCCTGCGGCATGCCCTTCGCGCGCCACAGGAACGTCAGCGCCTGCGCGCGGCTGCAGGCCGTATCCGGCTCAAAGTGCGTCTCATCCATGCCCTTGACGATGCCGTTCTCGACACCCCAGAGGACTGCGTCATAGTAGTAGGCAGAGGCATCGACATCAACGAACGGATTGGTCGTCGTCTTCGGCTGCGGCATACCGTTTGCACGCCACAGGAACGTCAGCGCCTGCGCACGGGTGCAGACCGTCTCCGGCTCGAAGTGCGTCTCATCCATGCCCTTGACGACGCCGTTTTCCACGCCCCAGAGAACCGCGTCATAGAAGTAGTCCTTCTCGGCCACATCGACGAACGGATTGCGGATGCGCCAGCCCGCGTAGACCGTCGTGTCGGCCTCGAGCGTCAGGCTTGTGATGGGCTGCGTCAGCGCGGCGTCGAGATACCAGCCGGTGAAGTCATAGCCCTCGCGCTCCGTCACATAGGCGCTCAGGTCCACGGCAGTACCGACGGGCAGCTCCACGCGCTCCACAACGGAACCGCCGTTGGAGACAAAGCTCAGGACGGCATTGTGCACCGTCTCGATGGTGAATTCCACCCTTGTTTCCGCACTGACACAGTTGCCGCGGACGGCGACGGCGCGCACGACGGCGGACTGCTCCAGCGTGAACGGGCCGGTGTAGAGCGTGCCGTTCAGAGGATCGGAGCTGTCAAGCGTGTAGTAGATCGCAGCGTCGGCAGAGGCCGCCGTGATGGTCACGGTCTGCGCCTCGGCGTAGCTGCCGCCGTCCGGCGTGATGACCGGTGCCTCGGGCGCCTGCGGGTCAAGCTCGAGCGCCGGAGCGTTCTTCTGCCGGACCTCGCCGTCCAGGATCCAGCTGTCCACCGTCAGGCTGCCGTCCGCACGCAGCTTGATGCTGTAGCGGGTGACGCCGTCCTGCAGGGCGGAACGCAGCTCGTGGTCCTCGCACTGGTTTTCGTTGAGCAGGTCGCGGAACGTCTCGCTGCGCAGCTCCGCGCCGGTCATGGCTGCCGTGTTGCGCACAACGCCGGTCGAGCCCATGGTCACGTTCGTGCCGATGTCCTTTGCAGGCGTCACGACGCTGTTGCCGCTGCGCTGCTCCTGCTCGCTGTTGAAGTAGCCGTAATTCACGGTGCCGATGGCCGTGTTGCGGCCCGCGATGCCGCCGATGTCGCCCGTGGCGTTCTTCGACGTGAGCTTCATGTCGGAATAGTTGTTGCCCGCAACACCCGCCTGCATACCGGCGATGCCGCCGATGGTCGCAGCGTTCACGCCTGCATCGGCATAGATGCTGCCCATGGCGTAGCTGTTGGCCAGGATCGAGAAGCCGTCCAGACCGACGATGCCGCCTGCCAGCGCACTGCCGCTGACGGAGACCGTCGTCAGGTCGACATGGGCGCTGCAGTTCAGGATCACGCTGTCATAGCTCTGACCCACGATACCGCCGACCGTGCTCCAGTCCTTGGAGGACGCGGAGACCGTGCCGGAGACGGCGCAGTTCGTGATGAGCGCGCCTGCGCCGGTCTCGGACTTATCCATAACACCGGCGACGATGCCCGCATAGATGCGGACGCTGTCCGTGCGCTTGATATTGATCTGTGCATTTTCGATGGCGACGTTGCGGATGATCGCGCCGTCGGCATAGGCGAACAGACCGGCTGCGACATAGTCCGCAGGCGTCTCCTCCGTGCCGATGCGCAGGCCGAGGATCTTGTGGTTCTGTCCGTCGAAAATACCGCTGAAACAGTGCGCTCCGGCATTGCCTGCCGGGACCCATTTGCGGCCCGCGAGATCGATATCCGCCGTCAGGACGATGTATTCCCCGGCAAAATGCTCTTCCTCATTCACGGCTGCCGCAAAGGCACGCAGCTGATCGGCCGTTGCGATGCGGTACGGATCGGCCTTCGTGCCGCTGCCGCCGTCGAAGATCGCGGTGGGATCGGCAGGATCATAGGTCGAGGTATCGCCGAGCAGGGCGCGGTTCAGGGCGACCTTCAGCGCGGACTTCAGGGTGCTGTCGTCCGCCGTGTCGCTGTCGGCGCGTTCGACTGTCTGGCTGCTGACCACGGCGGCGAGGATCTCCTCGGCATGGTCGGCGTCGAAGTCCTTCGGGGTGACGATCTCGGCGGAGACGATCTTGCCGTCCTTCACGACGATGCGGACAATGACATGCTCCGCCTCATCGCGGCCGTAGTACACGCCGTCCTGATAGGCATATTCGGGCGTCGGGTCCGGCTTTTCCACGGGAACATAGGTGATGCCCGCCGCGCCGCCGCGCGGGACCGCCTTGCCGTCGACGACCGTCCAGCGCAGGAGCGGGACCGTCAGCTCGGCCGGGTCGACCGGGAATGCGGCAAAGTTCTCATTCAGGGCCGCGGCCAGAGCGGCAGGCTCCAGCGTCATGGCCGTGACGTTGTAGATAAACGCACCGTTAAGCAGATTGCCGTCCTCGTTGTAGCCGGACGGAACGACCGTGCCGAAGGCGACCGGCGGATCGAGGCGCTGATCCTCGATGGTCAGGGCCACATCCTCTGTATAGTAGCTGTCATAGCTCTCGCTGATGGCCGTGGCCATGCCGCCGAGCGCGCCGACAAACTTCGTCCACGTCTTGGACGTCAGCGTGCAGTCGCTGTAGCAGTTCACAAGCGTACCGGCCTGGCAGCCTGCGATGCCGCCGAGGTAGCTCACGCCGCTGTCGTCCACGGTGCGGTCCGTGGCCGCGGTCAGCGTGCCGGTCGAATAGGAGTTTGCGATGATGCCGAAGGCGTTCATGGCCGTAATGCCGCCCGCCTCGGCGTTTGCCGTCTTGCAGTAGGCGTCGAGCGTGACATCCGCGCCGCAGTTGTAAATTTCGCTGCGCTGGCTGTAGCCGATGAGGCCTCCCGCGAAGCTGCTGTTTTCAAAGCTGCCGTTTTCGGTGCGGACCTGCACCGTTCCCACCGCATAGCAGCGGTCGATGAGCGAAAGGTCGCTGCAGCCCGCCAGCAGGCCGGCAGACACCGTCTGCTCGCCCGTGACATAGATGCTGCCCTCCACGCGGAGGTCCTCGACGGAAGCACCGTCCATCAGGGCCGCAAACAGGCCATAGTATGTTCTGGTCGTGTCGGAAACCGGCGCATCCGCCGTGCCGATGCTCATGCCGGAAATGGTGTGGCCACGGCCGTCAAAGTGGCCGCGGAAGGCCTGCACACCTTTGTCCGTGTGGCCGATGGGGGCCCACTCTGCGCCGGTCAGGTCGAGGTCGGCCGCCAGAGCGATGTAGGCTCCGTCAAAGTCGCTCTTCGCAAAGAACGCGCGGAAGGCCTGCAGCTGGGCAAGCGTGCGGATGATCCACGGATCCTTCTCCGTGCCGTCACCGCTGTCAAAGAAGTCCGGCGTCGGGATCTCGGTATCCTCATAGACTCTGGCGCTCAGGACCGTCTTGCCGTCCTCATTGCGCTCCCAGGCATACCATGCCGCCGGGCGCAGCGCAGCCAGCTCCTCTGCGGTAAAGCCGACATCCTCGCCGGTCAGCCAGCGGTCGGTGCGGCCGAGGCCCGCAGTCGAGAGGCCCTCGTTCATGGTGTCTGCAAACGTCTTCGCGCCGGTGTCGGCAGCAGAGACATTCTCCAGCCGGACCGTGTCGCCCATGGCGCCCGCGGCAGCCGTCTCGATCTGCGTGCCGTTGGCCGTCACAACGGCGGCCGTCTCATAGCGGCAGCCAACGACCACGCCGTTCAGCGCGCGGCTTGCGGAAATTTTACCGGCCAGCATACCGGCGGCAGGCGCTGCCACATCCATGGCGTTGATCAGCTCGATGTTGCCGGAGGCATAGCAGTTGTGCAGCAGGCCGGTCGCCTGGCCGATCAGGCCGCCTGCAGCGCCGCTGATGGTGCTGGTGAGCGTGTAGCCGTTGTGGGAGATCACATCGCCCAGCGCAGCACAGTTTGCCAGCATGGCGCCGTTGCTGTTGATGGCGGTGATGCCGCCGACGCAGGTCAGGCCGCTTTTGGAAATGGCGGAGACCGTCACATCGGTCCAGCAGTTCGTGATGACGCCGTACATCGCCTGCGCGCCGAGGATGCCGCCGGCGTAGGCCCAGTTTTCCGCTGTCAGGGAGATGGCGGAGCCGGTGACGGAGCAGTTGTCGATACGGACGCCCGAGCCAATGCTCAGGGAGCCGCCCGCGATGCCGCCGACGAACGGACGCGTCCACTGGCCCACTGCGGAGCCGTAGATGCTCACGCCGGTCAGGTGCAGATTGCGGACCCGTGCATCGTTTGCCAGAATGTCAAAGAAACCGAGCGGCGTATCCGAGGCATCGGCCGGAGCGGACTCCGTGCCGATGGTCATGCCGGAGACCGTGTGGCCCTGGCCGTCGAACGTACCGGCGAAGGAATGGATCGGCGTCCAGTCGCCGTTCAGGGGGATATCGGCATCCAGCGCGACATACTGACCGGCATAGGTCTCGCCGTCCGCCGTCGTCGCTGCGAAGGCGCGCAGCTGCGCCTCGGTACGGATGAGGAACGGAGCGGTCTCGGAGCCGTCGCCGCCTGCGAACACCGCATCATCCAGCGAACCGCCGAGGACGACCTTGCCGTCCGCAAGGCCCCAGCTCTGCCAGGCAGCCGGGCGCATGGCCGCAAGGCTCTCGGCAGTATAGGAGGTGAACTTGCCGCTGCTCGTCAGATAGGCATCCGTCTCGGCAATGCCGCTCTCGGAGATGCCGTCGTTCATGGCCGCGGCAAAGACCGCATCCGTGACGCTGTCGTGCGCGGTGATCTTGTTGTAGTCGAAATACCACGACGAGGGGATGGAGCCGGTCGCCTTGGCCGTCTGCGTCTCGCCGTTGTATCGCAGAACTGCGCCGTTGGAATAGTGGCCGGAGACGACCACGCCGCCGCTCTGCTCGCCGATGAGGCAGCCGAGATAGACGTTCTTGACGCTCTCGGCAGAATTCTGCAGGGAGACATTGCCGGAGGCGTAGCAGTTGTGGGTCAGATAGGCAGAGGAGCCCAGCAGGCCGCCCGCGCGGCACCAGTTGTATTCTGCGCTGACACCCGTGACCGAGACATCGCCCAGCGCGGCCGCGTTGGCGATCATGCTGCTGCCGCCGATGGTGGCGACAAGGCCGCCCGCGCAGGCAGGAGAATTGGCAGAGACTGCGGTGACGGCAATATCCGTCCAGCAGTTCGTCACAACGTTTTCGCGGTCGAGACGACCGGCAAGGCCGCCCGCATAGGCAAACGTGCCGGAGGCAGCGGAGATCGTGCTGCCCGTGACGGAGCAGTTGTCGATGCGCACATTGCTGCCCGCCGTGCCCGCGCCGCCGACGAGGCCGCCGGCATAGATTCGGTCATCCAGCGCCGCGCCGGAGCGCTGCACATAGACGGAGGCGTTCGTCAGGTGCAGGTCATGCACTCTGGCCGTGTTGGCCAGCACATCGAAGAAGCCCGCAGAAACCAGCTTGGAGGGCGCATCGGCCGTGCCGATGGTCATGCCGGAGACCGTGTGATCACCGCCGTCGAACGTGCCGCCGAAGCTGTGGACCGGCGTCCACTCGCCGTTCAGGGCGATGTCGGCCGTCAGGACGAAGCAGACATTCGTCGTCACGAGCTTTCCGGCCTGCGTGGCCTCGGCAAAGGCGCGCAGCTGCGCTTCCGTCGCGATCTGATAGGGATCGCCGACCGAGCCGTCGCCGCCTGCGAAGTAATCCGGCTCTTCCGGCGTGACGGAGCCGCCCGCCGTGGGCAGCAGCGCGCCGTCCGCATTGCGCTCCCATGTGCACCAGCCGTTTTCCGTCATGCTCAGCAGGCTGTCGAGCGTGATGTCGCCGGTCAGCAGGGATTCGGACTTGAAGTAGGCCTGGCCCTTTGCCAGCTCCTCCGGCGTCAGGGCCGCGGTGAGCTTGTTCAGAAGCGTCTCGGAGGCGATCTCGGCGGCCGTCAGACCCTCGCAGTGATCGTTGTCGCTCTCGCTGTAGTTCAGCACGTCGTAACCGACGGCCAGCGGCGTCGAGACCTCGCCGTCATAATAGGTCTGCTTCTCTTCCTTGTTGAAATAGCAGTTGTAGGCCGCAGACAGAGCCGACGGAGAACCGACGACACCGCCGATCGGCACATCCGCACCGTCCTCAGAGGACATGGCGTCCATATGGATGCGGCTGGAGGAATAGCTGGCATAGACCGCGCCGGAGCTGTAGCCCACAACGCCGCCCGCGCCGTACATCATGGAGGTGTTGCCGTAGTTTGCCACGGAGCCGAGGGCCGCGCAGTTCACAACGGCGGAGTTGTTGCCGGTATCGCCGACGATGCCGCCGACGAAGCTGTCAGAGCTGCCCTTGGCATAGACGACAACGTTCGTCCAGCTGTTGCAGATGAGGCTCTTGATGCCGATGCTGCCGACGAGGCCGCCGACGTAGGAATAATAGGGAGAAGTCGTATCGCTGTAGATCGTGCCGGTCGCCCAGCAGCTCTCGACGATGCTGTTCTCGCTGATCCCGGCCGCCAGAAGGCCGACGCTCGGGTCCGTCGTGGTCTTGTTGTAGATCGCGGCGTTGATAACGCCGACGTTGCGGATGGCAGCGCCCTTGCCTACCGAGCCGAAGAGGCCTGCCTCCGTATAGGAAGCCTTCTCGCTTTCCGAGCCGATGGTCATGCCGGTGATCGTATGATAGTTGCCGTTGAAGCTGCCGTTGAACGAGCCCGTCGCGCCGATGGGCGTCCACGCAGTCCCGGTCAGGTCCAGATCGGCATCCAGACTGATGTACTGGCCCTCATAGCCCGTGCCGCCGTTGACGGCTGCGGCAAAGGCCTGCAGCTGCGCGGCCGTGCGGATGAGATACGGGTCGCTCTTCGTGCCGCTGCCGGACGCGAAGACCGGAGTCTCCTTCGATTCGGCCTGACGGAACACGTCCTTCGCAGCTTCCTTGATGGCATTGCTGCTCAGGGTCGCGCCGGTCACGGCGTCGAGCTTTTCGACCTGCTCCGGGGTCTGCAGACCGACGAGCCGGTCAAGAAGCACCTTGGCCTTTTCCCAATAGCGGGCAGTTTCCGAATGGGTCACATTGTCCACGCTCGCGATCGCGCCGTTCGTCAGCGTGAGCGTCAGCGCCACAGACCCGTTGCGGCCCGTACCCGTACCGGTGTAGGTGCCGCTCTCGTAGGTCGCCGCGACAGCCGGAGCGACACAGCCGAGCACCAGAAGCACGGACAGCGCCACCGCCAGCAGGCGGCGAGTCACACGATGTTTTGTCATCTCTTGGGTTTCCTCCTTTTTTTATTTGGCAACACCGCATAATTTGGCCTTCGCCGGATATTTTTCGCCGAATGCTCTCGCTGAATTGTGCGGTGCTGCCTTAAAAAACGGACCAAAAAATTGATCCGATTTTTCAGATTTCCTTCGTCAGCTGCCGGTACAGCAGCGTGACGATCTGCGCGCGGGTGCACAGGTCACCCGGGCTGAAGCAGCCGCTGCCCGTGCCGTTCGTAACGTTGTTCTCCGCCGCCCAGGCAACGGCCGCGGCATAGTAGCT
>ERZ772883.1481-NODE-1481-length-17861-cov-12.286533_pt1 | contig 17861 bp, 8 predicted proteins | sample MGYA00580575_ERZ772883 | MGnify/ENA primary metagenome ERZ772883 (study PRJEB29015, sample SAMEA2737666) | human gut metagenome | biome: human gut; feature: human-associated habitat; material: faeces | place: China | collected 2012 ...
TAGATAGGGTCATTTTGAGTGGTATTCACGAATATTATGAGCCGGAAGAACTGGTTGGTAAGACCTGCATTGCAATCACCAATCTTCCTCCGAGAGCGATGATGGGCATTGACTCTTGCGGTATGCTGATCTCCGCTGTGCATCACGAAAACGGCGAGGAAAAGCTCCATTTGCTGATGGTTGATCCTCACATTCCGGCAGGCGCAAAGCTCTATTGATTGCCCCCCTGATCGGGTTAAAAAAGCCTCTCGTACACCAATCCGTACACCAATTTACACCAAGGGTGCACCACGGATGCCGAGAAAAATGTGCGATTGAATTTCAGCCTCGCAGAAGAGATTCTGCGGGGCTGTTTTTTTGAAAACTATATATTCAGATATGAGACTCGGTGAGAAATCACCGGGTCTTATTTTTTGCGCTCACTACGCCTACTAAACAGGCGCAGTGGGCGCTTTTTTGTTTTCTAAAACCGGCACAAAAAATTTTTTTGAAAAAGTGTGGGAATCTCGCAAAAAAATTCGGCAAAGAGAAAGTGAGAAGGCGAAAAGCTTTCCGGGAACCTTGAAAATTTCATATACATTCATCAGATACATTCCTTGAGCCAACAGCCAAATGAAGGTACGCCAAGACCCACCTGCCGCTAACGGTATCAGCGGGACAAAAGGTGGAGAGCGACCCCGAAACCATTCTGAAATATCTGGCAGCTACGGATACGGCCACGACAGGCTTAGGGTATAATGATACTTTTCTACGGAACCGGCGGAGTACCCGGCGGGGGTGAGATTCCCATGGACCCGATTCGCTATCGGGCGTCTGATGACTTCCTTTTCTGCATTTTGGGTTCGAGGAAAAATGAAATGCAGCGACGAAAGCCCCAAAGGATGCTTTGAGGCTTTCGTGGATCAGAAATGATTCAAATTCAGAGAAAGGAGGAAAACCCCATGGAAAACTGTAAGGTGATCGCCATCACGAATCAGAAGGGCGGCGTTGGCAAAACAACGACCGCAGTCAATCTCGGCGTGGGACTTGCAAGCTCCGGGAAACGGGTCCTGCTGGTGGATGCTGATCCGCAGGGCAGCTTAACCGTGAGCCTCGGCATAAAGAACCCAGACGAGCTGGATGTATCGCTGTCTTCCCTTATGCAGTCGGTCATTGATGATGAGCCGCTTGCAGAGGGTGCAATTATCCGGCACCAGGAGGGTGTGGATTTGCTCCCCTCCAACATTGAACTCTCCGGTATGGAAACGGGCCTGTTCAATGTCATGAGCCGTGAGTATGTTCTGAAGAACGCCATCGACGGCATGAGAAAGAGCTACGACTACATTCTGATTGACTGTATGCCCTCGCTGGGTATGATGACGGTCAATGCGCTGGTTGCGGCAGACAGTGTGATTATCCCGTCTCAGCCGAACTTCCTGTCAACCAAAGGTCTTAACCTGCTTCTGCGCTCCATTTCAAAGATCAAGCGGCAGATCAACCCGAGATTAAAGATTGACGGCATTTTGCTGACGATGGTGGATAACCGCACCAACAACGCCAAGGCGATTATTTCCTCGCTTCGTTCCACCGTGGGAGAGAACATCCGCGTGTTCCGTTCCGAAATTCCTTTTTCGGTAAGAGCTGCGGAGTGCAGTCTTTCCGGAGAAAGCATCTTCTCCCATGACAGGAACGGCAAGGTCGCAGCAGCGTATGAGGCTCTGACGAAGGAGGTGACAGAGCTTGAAGAGCGTGCAAAAAATCGATCTGGGCCTGACCGGGTACGATGAGCTTTTCATGAATGACGCGGAGCGAAAGGAAAACAAGCTCCCGCGCATTTATGATATTCCCCTCTCGGAGATCGACGATTTCCCAGACCATCCCTTCAAGGTGAAGCTGGACGAGGACATGGATCAGCTTGTCCAGAGCATCAAGGAGCGCGGGATCATCACCCCTGTCACCCTCCGACCGAAGGAGGACGGGCGGTACGAAATCGTATCGGGGCATCGCAGAAAGAAGGCCTGTGAGCTTGCCGGCTTTGATACCGTGAAAGCCGAGGTGCGGGAGATGACCCGCGACGAGGCCATCATTCTAATGGTGGAATCGAACCTGCAGCGCTCTGTGATACTGCCCAGTGAAAAAGCTTTTTCGTACAAGATGCGCTTGGAGGCCATGAAGAGACAAGCAGGCAGACCAGCTCAAGATAATTATTCCCCATTGGGGAACAATTATCTTGGAACAAAATCCTCAGACGAAATGGCTGCGGAAGTGGGAGAAAGCAAAAATACTATCTTCCGCTATATTCGCCTTACCGAGCTCATTCCGGAACTTCTGGATTTGGTTGACGAGGGGCGCATTGCGTTCAGACCGGCGGTGGAGCTTTCGTACCTGCAAAAAGAGGAACAGCGCGCCCTGTTGGAGCAAATCGCCTACGCAGATGCCACGCCGTCCCTTGCCCAGGCCATTAAGCTGAAGCGGTTCTCCCAGGACGGAAAGCTGAATAACGAGGTCATCGAGTCGATCATGAGCGAGGAAAAGCCGAACCAGAGGGAGAAAATCAACATCAAGTACGCCGAGGCCAGAAGGTTTATCCCTGCCAGCGTTCCCTACGAAAAAACCGGTGAGTATATTCTGAAAGCGCTGGAATATTATCACCGGTATCAGGAAAGGCAGAAAAGTCGGAATGACGCAAGATAGGTTCTTCGCCAAGGGAGCAGTCTACCCTTTTGACGCTGCGTCAGCGCCGTTCCCCCTCTCACACTCTCCCCCCTCATTTACCGGCAATACCAGCTCAAAAGGAAAATATACAGGCGGCACAATTGAAGAAAACCAAGTGCATTCGTACAATATGAGAAAAAACAGTCATTGGAGGTCATCCCATGAAAAAGAATCTCATGTTGTGCGCGCTCCTGCTTTCTGTATTGCTTTCCGGATGCGCCGCAGAGCCCCTGCAAGGGCAAACGGTGGGAAACACACCGAAAGCTCCAACGCCACAGGAAGAAACGCCTGCTTCCTTTGAGCCGGTATCCACAGAACCAAACACTCCCACAGAAGCCCCGACAGAAGCCGCCGATCCAGCAGCTTGCACTTCAAATGAGGACAAGCACGAAAGCGGCCCTGCTATTTCTTCTGAGCCGGTAAGCGCGCCCACAGAATCGAATGCGCCGGCATCGGAGGAAACCAAGCAGCCGCCCGTGCTTCCGGAGAAGCCGGAGGAAACAGAAAGCCCCACAAAGGAACCATCCGCTCCTGCGATAACCGAGCCGGAACCGACTCCGGATCCGGAACCCACATTTGATATCGACTGCTGGATTTCCTACGCAAAAAGCACGGCGGTGAGCTTGGGGCTGACCTTGGAGAACTCGGCAACCGATTGCTGGGACAATCCGATCACCGCGAAGCCGACCTGCATCTACCTGGAGCGAGACATTAACTCACGCCTGAACAGATATGCGAAGGATGGGGAGATAACTGCTGTCTGGATCTGGTACGAATGCGTCGGCACAAGCAGCTACCTGATCTATATCGGGTACGCATAAGCATCAACAAATCAATACACCGAAATGAGCATCGTGGAAGCACGGTGCTTTTTTCATGCCTTGAAGGAGGACAGAACGAATGAAGAAGATTTTCAAAAGAGGAATGTCAGGACTGCTTGCAGTCCTCATGGCATTCACCGTGCTTGCGGGCTTTGGCACGACCACAGCCTTCGCCGCAAGCGAAACAGCGGAGTCCTATATGATTTCCTTCCCCCGTGACGGGGACGCTGCTCAGATTTACTCCGAGGACGCATGGGGACACTCCGCGAAAAACTATATGAACGGCTGGGCAACAGGCTCCAGCAACTATACTACCCTGCACTGCATGGATTCCTTTGACGGGAAGGTGTGCTACTGCATCGAGCCCGGCCTTTCCCGAAATGTCGGCGATACCTATCACGGCTTCGGTGAGGATTTTTGGGATAACTATCCCAGCCAGTACAACAACACCATCGAGCCGGACGATATTAAGCTGCTGTTGGGGCGTATCATGCAGTATGGCTATCAGGGCAACCTCTCCACCTCGTGGAGATCGCAGAACGATTCCGATGCGGATAAGCTGGCCCACGCCTTCGCTACCCAGCTGCTCGTTTGGGAAACGGTTGTGGGCGAGCGCGATGCGGACTTTGACCATGTGAGCACCGGCGGCTATGACGAGATCCTGTCGCTGGTTTCCCCCAATCATCCGCTGTATAGCCGAATCATGGACTATTACGACAGCATCGAGTCCAGCGTGCAGAGCCACGCCGTTTGCCCGAGCTTTATGAGCAGAAGCAGCGGCGGCGCAAAGACCATTGAGCTTGCGTGGGACGGCAGTCAGTACATTGCCGAGCTCACGGATACCAACCACGTGCTGTCACAGTTTACCTTCTCTGCCAGTGAGACGGGCTTTCATTTCAGCGTGTCGGGCAACACGCTCACCATCACCACCGATACGGCTCCCACCGGCAATGTGACGATCTCCGCAAGTCGAAGCGCTTCCCGCTGCGGCGTTCTTGTTTGGACGGACTATAAGTACGGCCCCAACGGCGGCGTTCAGGATACCATCACCTATACGGCCTCCGTCAGCGACCCCGTAAAAGCGTTTGTCAAGCTGAAGGTCAGCTACGGCAGCGCTAAAATCATCAAGACCAGCGAGGACGGCAGGGTGGACGGCATTACCTTCACCATCACCGGCGAGGGCGTCAATCAGACCGTTACCACCGACCGGAACGGTGAAATTCGCATCGACAATCTGATGCCCGGTGTCTATACCGTCACTGAACAGAGCTACGACAAGTATGTACCCCAGGAAAGCCACCGTGTTACCGTGCTCGCTGGGCAGACGGCGACGGTTTCCTTCAACAATGTACTCCGCCGCGGTGATCTGACCGTGACCAAGACCTCCGAGGACGGACTGAACCAGGGTGTGAAGTTCCATCTTTTTGGAACCTCCCTCAGCGGTCTGCCCGTGGATGAATTTGCTGTTACCGATGAAAACGGTGTGGCGGCTTTCAAGGATGTGCTTATCGGCACCGGCTACACGCTGGAGGAGATGGACGCCGCCATTCACTATGTGATTCCCGACAGTCAGAGCGCCGCAGTGGAATGGAACAGTGTAACCAATAAGAGCTTTTCCAACATCCTCAAGAAATTCAATGTCACTGTCACTAAGAGTGACTGTGAGGTCGGAACGGCGCAGGGCGACGCTTCGCTTGCCGGTGCCGCCTACGGCATTTATAAGGGCGATCAGCTTGTGGATACCTACTACACCGACGAGAACGGCCAGTTCACCACCGGCTATTATGTCTGCGGCGACGACTGGACGATTCGTGAGATCAGCCCCTCCGAGGGCTATCTTCTGGACAGCACCGTTTATCCTGTCGGTGCAGAGGCGGCCAATTACACCGTTGAGCTGAACGCTGCGCCTGCTGTGGCTGTTGCCGAGCAGGTGCAGAAGGGCAATATCGCCATCATCAAGCACTCGGATAACGGCGATACGCAGATCGAAACTCCCGAGGAGGGTGCAGTATTCGCCGTCTATCTGAAATCTGCCGGCAGCTATGAGGCGGCAAAGGATACGGAGCGGGACTATCTGACCTGCGATGAAAACGGCTTTGCCCAAAGCAAGGACCTGCCCTACGGCGTGTATACCGTGCATCAGGTCTCCGGCTGGGAGGGTCGTGAGCTGATGAGCGACTTTGATGTGTTCATTGCCAAGGACGGCGAGACCTATCGCTACCTCATCAACAACGCTAACTTCGAGTCCTTCATTAAGGTCATCAAGGTGGATGCGGAGACCGGCAATACCATTCCCTATGCGGGTGCGGGCTTCCAGATCTTTCGTCCGGATGGCTCCAAGGTGGAAATGACCTTTACCTATCCGGAGGTTACCACCATCGACACCTTCTACACCAATGACGCCGGCATGCTCATCACGCCGGAGAAGCTGGAGTTTGGCAAGGGCTACTCCCTCAAGGAGGTCTCCGCTCCTTACGGCTATGTGCTCAGTCATGAGGCGGTCAAGTTCGATGTGACCGAAGAGAATTCCACCGAGGAAAGCGGCGTGACGGTCGTTGCGGTGAAGCTGGGCAACTACGCGCAGAAGGGCATTATCAAGATTTCCAAAACCGGCGAGGTGTTTGCCTCTGTTACGGCGGCGGACGGGGTCTATCGGCCGGTCTATACGGTGCAGGGTCTTGCAGGAGCAACCTATGAGATCAAGGCCGCGGCGGACATCTATACCCCGGACGGTACGCTGCGCTGCAGCGCCGGCGAGGTGGTAGATACGGTGACTACCGGCGCAGATGACACGGTGGAAAGCAAACCGCTGTATCTGGGCAAATATGAAATCACCGAGATGAAAGCTCCCGATGGCATGGTCGTAAACAAGGATTCCCATACCGCAGAGCTTGTCTACGCCGACCAGGAAATCGAGATCACCGAAACTGCCGCCAGCTTCTGCAATGACAGACAGAAGGCGCGGATTTCTCTTTCCAAGGTACTGGAGCAGAACAAGCAGTTCGGTATCGGCATGAATAACGAGCTTTCCGCCGTGACCTTCGGCTTCTATGCCGCCGAGGAGCTTACCGCAGCAGACGGCTCTGTCATTCCTGCGGACGGACTGATTGAGATTCTGTCCCTTGACGAAAACGGGAAAGCCGTGCTCAAGAGCGATGTCCCCTTCGGCAGCTACTATGTCAGAGAAATCAGCACCGACAGCCACTACATTCTCTCCGATGAGAAGTATCCTGTGATCTTTGCCTATGCCGGTCAGGAAATCCCCGTTGTGGAGCTTGCCGTCAATGACGGAAAGAGCATTACCAACGAGATGATCTACGGGGAGATCCACGGCATGAAGAAGGATGAGGACGGCAAGGCGCTGGCCGGAGCTACCATCGGTCTGTTCCTTACTGACGGCACAGAGCCTGTCCTGACCACCGTTTCTGCAGAGGACGGCAGCTTCACCTTTGCGGACATCCCTTATGGCGAGTATGTGGTTCGTGAAATCGCTGCGCCGGAGGGCTATGTAATGGATGACACGCCTTATACCGTGAAGGTAGATCAGAACGGCGCTGTGGTCGAGATCGAGATCACCAACAAGCTCATTCGCGGCAGCGTTCAGCTGACCAAGGTGGATAAAGACTATCCCGATCATCACCTGAGCGGCGCAGTCTTTGAGGTGTACCGTGACGGAAAGCTCGTGGGCCAGATGGAGGAGCTGTCCGACGGCGTCTACAAGCTGGATGATCTGCCCTACGGCGATTACACGCTGAAGGAAACTGAGGCCCCCAAGGGCTTCTTCCTTGATGAGAAGACCTACAGTTTCTCCATTAAGGAAGATGGTAAAACCGTCGTCGTGGAAAATGAGGCCGGAAAGGGCTTTGTCAACCAGGCACAGACCGGAGGCATCCGCATTGAAAAGACTTCGGATGACGGCGTGCTGAAGGGCTTTACCTTCCGCGTGGAGGGCTCGGATATCACCGGCAATGCCTTCAGCAAGGACTTTGTGACCGATGAGAAGGGTCAGATCCACATCGAGGGGCTGCGCATCGGCGATTATGTGATCTCCGAGGTGTCCAACAAAGCCAACGAGAAGTATGAGCTTCCCGCAAATGTCACCGTAACCGTTCACGAGGGAAAGACGGTCGTTGCCAAGTTCCATAACAAGCTCAAGCCTGTTACGGATATCCCCAAGACCGGAGATACCACCAATATGCCTCTTTGGGCAGCACTTGCCGGTATCTCTGCAATCGGCGCAGGTGCAGCGGCCTTCTTTACCTTCCGCAAAAAGAAGGAGGTAGGCAAGCATGAACGCTAAGGTCATTATCGGCATCGGCCTTGTGGTGTTTATCATCGCAGGGCTGATCGTTCTTCGCCTGAAGAACAGAAAGTAAAACGGCAAGGGGCGGCATCTTTTTACAGATGCCGCCCCGCTTATAAAAGGAGACGCTATGGAAGAGACAAGAAAAATCGGAGATTACTCCGTAAAGTATTCCATGTATATCGGGCACAAGGATATTGCTCTGGGCGAGAATCCCAACGCCGACAAGGATGAACGGTATATGTGCTGCTTCGTAGAGACCAACGCCATTTTCGAGCGCTATTCCGGAGTGCTGGTCAGCGACGATTTTGCGGAGATTGCAAAGGTGTTCGGCCAGCGCGTAGCGGATGCAGCCGAGGAGATCATCCAGGAAAACGAAAGAGCCTGTCAGGAAGTCGGCATGAATGAGGAACTCATGGCAGAAAGCTGTGCGCCGGTTTCCTACGAAGATTCCATTGAGAACAAGGTGGTTGTCGTCAAGGGCAGCATTCTCCGGCCTGAGTTCCGTCATGCCAATCACCAACTTATGCTGTGTACCGGTGGCTTCGGCGCGCAGGCAAATGCGCGAGGCCGTACCTGCTGCTGCATTTCTCTGTACGACGGGAGAAAGACCTCCTTTTACCGCACGGATTTTCTCGGCGTCATGGATGAAAAGAAGCTTCCCGAATGGGCGCAGAAGGGCTTGGAGAAAGCGAAAGAGATGCACGCGCAGGAAAAGAAACCGACTAAAGAAAGAGGTGACGCAAGATGATCGAGTATGAAAAAAGAGCAATGATCGAGGCGGAGGACAAATATACCTTTCGCCAGAGCACGCAGATTTCCATGCAAACCGGACTGATCGGCCACCTCCGGGCAGACATGGATACAGACGGCAACGGCTTTTTCAGCAGCTGGTTTGATTTCCGGGAGGAGCTGAAAACCGATGAGTTCAAGGCAGAGTTTGATGATGTAATCAACTCTCTGCGTGAGGAAGGCGACATTCTTCATAACCGCAGGGCGCTTGCCAAGTACTGCTATTGCACACCCCAAAGCCGGATGCAGGAGGAGCCGGGTTACTATGGCGTTCGTGTGGATACCGAAAAGTATACCTACCTTCTGCGCCTGAACCCGGACAGGGGCGAATACAACCTGTACTGCTATTGCTATCGCCGGGATTGGCTCGATCAGCACCTGAAGGACGCAGAGAAAGGAATCCGTTTTATTGACAGCCATTACAAGGAGCTGTTTCGCATTCCGGATGGCGGCAAGGTGAAAATCCACTATTCGTGGAATGAAGAGCAGATCCGCACCTGCCGGTATATCGACGATTACCATGTGGAGATCGGGAGCAAAATCTATCACATCTGCGAGTTTGCCGAGCGCATGGAATACGGCGGCCATACCTGCGAGCCGATTCGGGACAACCTGCCCGAGCAGTGCTACAGCGTCCTTTCCGGCAGCGACGAAATCATTATCATCAAGCGCGGTGAAAAGGGCTACTTCAAGACGGACATTCCCGTTACCGACAAGGACGAAGCCCGGAGCATCGTGAATGAGTACAACACAAAGCTCGGCGTCAGCCGAGCGCAGGAAGAAGCGATGAAGGCCGGCTCTATGTTCGGCTTTCAGGTGCCCGCCGCTGACCCGAGAAATTATGACGCAGACGGAAAGCCCGTGATGCCGAAGGACAGAGGTGATGCACGATGAGTAAGGACGATTATCGTATCTGGTCTAATGCCGACCTTGACTATGAGGAGTGGAAAGATTGGATGGAGGAAGAATATCCGACGCTTTCCGAGGACGAGCGCGTCGCCATGATGTATGAGGAAAACGGGCACTACCTTGAGGACGAACGGCTCAATCTGGACATTCAACTTTCCCAGCCCATTCTGGTTGTTGCCGATCTGGGGCTTTGGAATGGCAGGCGCACGGGATACAAAGAAATTCCCAGCGGCAATATCCGGGACTGCCTTTACTCTGATTACGACTACACCACATGGTATGTGGACCGAAACGGAGATTTCCGGTGCGATGACACCCACCATGACGGCACAAACCATTATCTCTATCGGGTATATAAGGACAATGTTTCCCAGGCGCAGAAAGACCGGCTCAAAGAAAAAATCTACAACGGCACAGCCACCAGGGCAGACATTGTCCGTGTCACCCGCAGGCTTGGCGATGAGATCGGGAAGGTGTATGGCTGGAGCTTTCCAACCAGGCAGAGAGAGCGAGGTGAGGCACGATGAACCAAGCACTGCCGAGCGAAAGTTATATTGCCAGACTGGACTATTTGGCTTTCAACGGAAAAGTATGCAGCAGCATTGCGTACAGCGATGAGCAGCGCTTCCTGGAAGACCTGAAGGAGTCGCTCTATCACGGAGAGCCGCTGTGCGTCGTTCTCTACCGAGACCGGAACGGCAAGACGATTTCCCGTGCGTTTCTGAACGACCTGGATACCCTGCCCAAGGGGCTTTTCGTAGAGGATGATCCCCATAGAAAGCCGAAGGAAAGGGGTGAAGCACGATGAGGGTAAATGCCATGACAGAGAAGTTTGAGGATGTGACGGTTCTGGGGCATCCCATGCTTTTTACCTGCCTGCGGGTAGACCGTGATACCGTTCCACAGGGCATGTACATGTACGAGGTTCGCCACGATGATGACCAACAGGGCGAGCCGGTTCAGATTGCTAACTGGATCATGGTGAATCATTGGGGAACGTTGATTTCCAATAGACCCATTCGCTTGGAGCCCCGACCGGATGGGAGAAACGCCTACCGCGACATTGATCCTGAAAACGATTGGAACTATGAGGGCACGCTTACTACCGTGAAGGAATACATGGAGAAGAATCCACCGGCGGTTCATAAGCAAAAAGACCACGAACCTGCGAGATAAGGAGAAGCTATGGATAAGAAGAAAGCCATCTGCGAGTATCTCCGTAAAAATCATATTGGCAAAGAAAATGCCATCCACAGCAAGGAGCTTGAAAAGCTGTTTCTGCTTGACGGACGAAATATTCGCCGCAAGATCAGCGCCTTGCGACAGGATGGCTTTCCTATTTGCAGCGATGAAACGGGCTACTATTACGCAGATAACCAGAAAGAGATCAATACCACCGTCTACCGGTTGAATGAGTTGGTGACCAAGGTGTCCAACGCCAGAACCGGGCTTTTATTTGCATCGATCCTCGGAGAGAATGCGCAGACCGTTGAGGTCACGATCAAAGTAAGATAAGGAGGGAGTTCCCATGCCGAGCAAATACAGAATCATTTTGGAGATGGCGTCCCAGACTGCCAGGGATATTGCCTCCAATGCCGACCGATATACCGATTTTCTGATTACGGCGGCAAACAACTACAAGTACAGCTTTAAGGAGCAGCTGCTCATCCATGCGCAGAAGCCAGATGCAACGGCGTGTGCGGAAATCGACACATGGAATAAACTCGGCAGATGGGTAAACAAGGGCACGAAAGGCGTCGCGCTGTTGATCGACAGAGATGTTCCCTACAAGCTGAGACATGTCTTTGATATCTCCGACACCAACAGCCGTGCCGGAAGGAACATCACCCTTTGGCAGATGAAGCCGGAGTACGAATATGCGGTATCGGAAAGCCTTCAGGCCAGCTTCGGTGATGTGGAGGAGCCGCGAGATTTCCCGCACCTTCTCATGGATATTTCCGGTTATGCCGTGGAGGATAATCTTTCAGATTATCTCATGGAGCTGAACGCTGTCAAAGCCGGCAGCTTTCTGGAGGAGCTGGATGACACAAGCCTTGAGGCGTGGCTGAAAACCACGCTGAAAAGCAGCGTCGCTTTTATGGCGCTCTCCCGTGCGGGGTATGAGCCGAGGCAGTATTTTGACCGGGAGGATTTCAGCCATCTCTTTGATTTCAACACCGTGGAGGTTATCTCCGTGCTCGGTGCCGCCGTCAGCGATATTTCTGAGATGGTCATCCGTGAAATGGGAGAAACCGTCAAGGAAATGGAGAAGGAGGAAAAGCGGAAAATTCGCACATTTGCGCAGACCGGTCCTTCTGCGTATCATAAGAACCGAACAGAAAACAAGGAAAGGAGCAACGAACATGGAACTGACCTATACGATGCAGGGGGACTATCTGATTCCCGATCTGACCGTGCCGGAGAGCCCGAAGCTTGGGAAGTATGGAACGCTGCGGCGGACATTCCTCCGCAAACACCGGGATGGGATCTACACCGGGATGCTGCTGAACGGAACACTGAACAGTCATCTGGAGGAAGTGGACCGGCAAGCCAACGAGATGATGGAACGCCTGACCCGACAGATGGCAGAGAAGCAGGGCGTGACGGAGCGCCTGAAAGCGGAGGATCAGATGCGGTGGGTGCAGATGATGAACTCTATTCGTCACTCGGCGGAGGAAGTGATTCTGAACGACCTGATCTACGCGTAACGCTCCCCACAGTTGAACAGCAGCAGGAAATTATCGCAGAAGCGGAGGAAGAAAAATCCTCCGCTTTTGCTATTTCTCAGGAGGACATCGACGCCATTCTGACACGGGGCAGCGGCATCCATCAGGGCAAATTCCGCATCTATGAGCAGTTTCTCAAACAGGAGTCTCCCGAGAGCAACATCACCTTTTTGAAAAACGAATATGGCATCGGCGGCGCGTATCCTGCAATTTCCGGCAGAAATCTCGATGAAAGCCACGACGCCAAGGGAATCAAAATCAGCAGAGGCAGAATCTCTCGGCCCGATGCAGAACTGCTTTTGCGGTGGAATAAGGTCGAGAAGCGGATCGGGGAGCTAATCCGAGCCGACCGCTATTTGAGTCAGGCCGAAAAGGACGACTATCCCGCCTACCGGGAGCAGGCAGAAGCTCGGAGGAAACGAGGTGAAATCTCTGATGAGTTCCGGTCGATTGTCTATGATTACAATGACTTCGTGACGCAGCTTGGTGAGGAAAGCAAAGCGCTGAATCTGTATTATTTGTCAAGCTGCTGGGGTGCGTTCAGCGTGGGCGAAAAGAAAATGCACGCCCGTACAGCGGAGGGTGACTTCATCCTCCCCATGATGTGCGAGGCAATGAATTCGATCATTGCGGACAACACCCACCTGACCGCAAGATGCGAAGCCATGCTGGAAGCGTTGAACAGCGATGTGGCAAAGCCGCTTGAGCCGACCTTTGATGAGCTGAACCCTCCCCCGGAGCCCCGGAAGGAATACCGCTATCATCTCGGTGATACGGTCTATATCGGTACGCAGGAATACGAGCTGCTGTCTTTTGACGAGAAGAAGGTCGTCCTCTTCGATACGCAGTTCCCGCTGTTTAACAAGGAGCTGGCCCGTGAGGAGTTCGATAACCGGCTCAAGGAAAATCCACTGAATGACAAGCTGCTGCAAGCCGTGGAAGAACCCCCTGTCGCAGACAATACGAAGGCGAGAATATCCCTTGACACCGGCAGTAACAAGGTTCACTGGATTTACTTCAATCCCGATGCAGATGCAGGTGGACAGTATGTTTCCGGTGACCTTGATTTCTCTGTTTTTGAAGAGCTTGTCGAGCAGTATGACATTGCCAACCATCCGGAAAACGCCGCCGACTTCCGAAATGACCTTGAAGAAATGTCGGATCAGTTCCTTGCGGACATCAATACTCCGTTCTTCATGGAAGCTGAAAATGACTATGAGATGGACTGCGATTATATCGAGTTCACGCCGGAAAACCTCCTGAAGATTCACGAGGATATTCTGTCTTTAGAGGCAGACCGGGAAGCAGCGCGAGAGACTGACCGATATGAGGCGGAGTTTGGTGCGGACGGCACACGGGTATTCAGAGAAACGGAAGATTTGGCAGAAGACGATTCCGAAATTGAGAGCCTAACGGACGAAGAATTGGATGTTCTGCCCATCAGCACCGTCAAAGACGGCGAGGTCGTGACCTACCCCAATGCGGAGGCCTTGCTGGATGACCAGGAAGAAGCGCTCGCCCCGCCTCTACAAGTGAAAAGGCCTTCCAAGATCGCGCCTCATGTGCTGCACCCGGAGATCAACACCGAGTACCGAACCAACTTCCAAATCGAGAGCGATGATATCGGCGTGGGCACGCCGCTGGAACGGTTCTATCACAATATCCGTGCCATTCAGCTTCTGAATAAGCTAGATGCGGAAAGCCGGTTGGCGACACCCACCGAGCAGCGCGTGCTTGCCGACTATGTGGGCTGGGGCGGTCTCTCTGAGTTCTTCAAAGAGGACAATCCCCATTATACCGAGCTGAAGGCAGTGCTTTCCGATGAAGAATATGCGTCAGCAAGAGAATCTACGCTGACGGCCTTCTATACGCCGCCCGTGGTGATCAAGGCGGTGTACAGCGCCTTGGAGAATATGCACTTTCAGACCGGCAATGTGCTGGAGCCCTCCTGTGGCATCGGCAACTTTATGGGGCTTGTTCCCGAAAGCATGAATGACGCGAAATTCTACGGCGTGGAGCTTGACAGTATTTCCGGGCGAATTGCGCAGCAGCTTTATCAGAAAAACAGCATCGCAGTGCAGGGCTTCGAGAATACAAACCTTCCCGACAGCTTCTTTGACGCTGCAATCGGCAATGTCCCCTTCGGGCAGTTCAAGGTGCCCGACAAGCGCTACGACAAGCACAACTTTCTCATTCACGACTATTTCTTCGCCCGCACTTTGGATAAGGTGAGACCCGGCGGCGTGATCGCCTTCATTACCTCAAAGGGTACGCTGGATAAGGAAAATCCCAATGTCCGAAAGTATATCGCGCAGAGAGCCGACTTGCTCGGCGCTATCCGGCTGCCGAATGATACCTTCAAGGCCGCTGCCGGCACGGAGGTCACATCGGACATTATCTTCCTCCAAAAGCGCGACCGATTGGTGGATATTGAGCCCGATTGGGTGCATCTGGCCACCGACGCCAATGGCATCCGGATGAACGCCTATTTTGTGGACAACCCTGAAATGGTGTTGGGCGACATGCAGATGGTCAGCGGGCCTCACGGCATGGAGTCCGCCTGTATTGCTTATGAAAATGCAGAGCTTGGGGACCTCTTGCGGGATGCCATCCAGAACATTCATGCCGAGATTACCGAATTTGAAATCGACGATCTTGAAGCGGAGGATGAGGACCTTTCTATCCCCGCTGACCCTGATGTGCGCAATTTCAGCTTCACGGTGGTGGACGGTAAAATCTATTACCGTGAAAACAGCCGCATGAATCCCGTGGATGTTTCCGCGACTGCCGAAAGCCGCATCAAAGGCATGATTGCCATCCGTGATTGTGTCCGGACGCTGATCGAGTACCAGACGGAGGACTATCCCGATGCCGATATCAAGGCAGAGCAGGAAAAACTCAATCGCCTCTATGATGATTTCAGCAAAAAATACGGGCTTATCAGCGCAAGAGCCAACAATTCGGCTTTCAATTCCGACAGCTCCTACTGCCTGCTTGCCTCGCTGGAGGTGCTGGACGATGAGGGCAACTTCCTCCGCAAGGCAGATATGTTCTCCAAACGAACCATCAAGCAGAAGGTAACGGTGCAGTCGGTTGACACGGCTTCCGAGGCCTATGCCCTGTCTCTTGCAGAAAAAGCGAGAATCGACATGCCATATATGTCGCAGCTTACCAGCAAAACCGAGCAGGAGCTGTTTGAGGATTTGAAGGGTGTGATCTTCCTCAACCCCATGCACATAAGCGAAGAGGACGGCAAGCCGAAGTATCTCCCTGCCGATGAATATCTCTCCGGCAATGTCCGTGAAAAGCTCCGTTGGGCAAAGCGGAGTGCGGAGCTCTACCCCGAGGATTACGGAGAGAATGTCCGTGCTCTTGAGGCGGTACAGCCGGTTGACCTGACGGCAAGTGAAATTTCCGTGAGGCTTGGCGCAACATGGCTGCCTCCGGAAACCATCGAGGAGTTTATGTTTGAGCTGTTCAGTACCCCTCAATATTGCCAGTGGAACATCCATGTTCACTACGCGCAATACACCGGTGAATGGAATGTGGAGGGGAAGTCCTACGACCGCAGCAATGTGAAAGCTCACAACACCTACGGCACCGGTAGAGTCAACGGCTATAAGATCATGGAGGAAACCCTGAACCTCCGAGATGTAAGAATCTTCGACTACATCGAGGACGGAAACGGCAGGAAAACGGCTGTGCTCAACAAGAAAGAAACCGCCATCGCACAGGGCAAGCAGGAGCTTATTAAGCAGGCCTTTGCAGACTGGATATGGAGCGAACCGGAACGCCGGGAGCAGCTAACCAAGCTGTATAACGAGAAGTTCAACAGCATTCGCCCCCGTGAGTATGACGGCAGCCACCTGAATTTCGTGGGAATCAATCCGGAGATCACGCTGGGGCCGCATCAGGTCAATGCCATTGCCCATATCCTCTACGGCGGCAACACCCTGCTTGCCCATGTAGTGGGGGCCGGGAAAACCTTCGAGATGGTAGCGGCTGCGCAGGAGAGCAAGCGGCTGGGATTGTGTCAAAAAAGCCTGTTCGTGGTTCCGAATCACCTGACAGAGCAATGGGCGAGCGAATACCTTCAGCTCTATCCCTCCGCCAATATTCTTGTCGCCACCAAGAAGGACTTCGAGACCAAGAACCGCAAGAAGTTCTGCGGGCGCATTGCCACCGGCGACTACGATGCGGTCATCATTGGGCACAGCCAATTTGAAAAGATCCCCATGTCCCTGGAACGACAGCGTGCCATCCTGCAGCAACAGCTGGATGAAGTGCTGGACGGCATTTCTGAATTGAAGAAAAACCGTGGGGATAATTTCTCCATCAAGCAGCTGGAGCGAACCAAGAAAACGGTCAAGCAGAAGCTGGACAAGCTCAATGACCAGTCCCGCAAGGATGATGTTGTGACCTTTGAAGAGCTGGGCGTTGACCGTATCTTCATCGATGAGGCGCATTACTATAAAAACCTCGCCGCATTTACAAAAATGCGGAATGTGGGCGGCATCAGCCAAACCGAGGCCATGAAGTCCAGCGACCTGTATATGAAGTGCCGGTATCTGGACGAGCTGACCGGCGGCAGAGGCGTTGTGTTTGCCACCGGCACACCCATCTCCAACAGCATGGTGGAGATGTACACCATGCAGAAGTATCTCCAGTACGGAGCGCTGCGCAGGAATGACCTTCTCCACTTCGATGCCTGGGCCTCCACCTTCGGTGAGACGGTGACAGCCATCGAGCTCTCTCCGGAGGGCACGGGCTACCGCGCCAAAACGAGGTTTGCCAAGTTCTATAATCTACCGGAGCTCATGGCAATGTTCAAGGAGACCGCAGATATTCAAACGGCGGATATGCTCAAGCTCCCCGTGCCGGAGGCCCATTACCACAGCGTTGTTTTGAAGCCATCGGAAACGCAAAAGGAAATGGTGGCCTCTCTTTCGGAACGAGCTGAGCGTGTCCGCAATAAGATGGTGGATTCCTGCGTGGATAACATGCTCCTCATCACCAATGACGGCAGAAAGCTCGCCTTGGATCAGCGGCTCATGAACGATATGCTCCCCGACAGCGAGACAAGTAAGGTGGGCGCGTGTGCGGAGAATGTTTTTGATATTTGGCAGCGCACCGCCGACCGGAAATCGACACAGATGGTGTTCTGCGACCTGTCTACGCCCCACGGCGACGGCAAGTTCAATGTGTACGATGATCTCCGGAACAAGCTGATTGCAAAAGGCATCCCTGCAGAGGAAATCGCCTATATCCATACGGCAAACTCCGAGGCGCAAAAGAAAGAGCTGTTTGGCAAGGTGCGCTCCGGTCAGGTGCGTGTGCTCATCGGTTCCACGCAGAAAATGGGAGCCGGCACCAATGTGCAGACGAAGCTTGCGGCACTTCATCATTTGGATTGTCCGTGGAGACCGTCTGACCTGCAGCAGCGGGAAGGACGAATCATCCGCCAGGGCAACGAAAACAAGGAGGTCGATATTTACACCTATGTCACGGAGAACACCTTCGACAGCTACCTGTATCAGTTGGTGGAATCCAAGCAGAAGTTCATTGGGCAGATCATGACCAGCAAATCCCCGGTGCGCTCTGCGGAGGACATTGACG
>ERZ772883.1484-NODE-1484-length-17827-cov-23.187655_pt1 | contig 17827 bp, 17 predicted proteins | sample MGYA00580575_ERZ772883 | MGnify/ENA primary metagenome ERZ772883 (study PRJEB29015, sample SAMEA2737666) | human gut metagenome | biome: human gut; feature: human-associated habitat; material: faeces | place: China | collected 2012 ...
TTTTCAGGTCGCTTTGCTCCCTTACAAATCACGTTCGCTTGCCACCCCGGAGGGGGAGGTTTACTCTCCGTTCAGCTTTTGGACTCATAAGCATCTTAAGGCATAGCACCGCTAAAACTTCCCCCTCCGGGGGAAGTGGTGCGCAGCACCAAAAGGGGTGCATTTCCTCGGGCGAAGCCCGGTTGTATGGTTTTCTTTCCGTTACTGTCATAAACTCAAATTGACACCGCTGCTAAGCCCCCATAGTGCCCCCTGAATAGGCGGGAAGGTGGTGGCGCCAGCTGCCAAAGGAGGCTCTGCCGACAGGCAGTATTTATAACTCCCTTTGAACCAGCCCGCTCTGTGGGCAGAACCTGAGCCGCCCAGGGCGCCAGCCCGATGGCGGCTTGAACCCGGGCGCCGTAAGGCGCCTGAACCCTCCTGCATTCAGAAATACAATTTCCCCATCCGCCCCCTGAGCGCCAGCGAACACAACCCTTCTACACAACCTGCCGCGCCAGCGGCGCCCCGTTTTCCCTATGCCGTCTTCCCGCCAACTGGCAGTTACCAGCGAAAACGATACTAACGTCTTGTCCCGAGATCCTTCGCTTCGCTCAGGATGACGGTGGAAGGCGGGAAGGGAACAGACGGATAGCGGGCAGCCGACAGCGGACAAAGGCCCACTTATTCTCACAAATAGGGCGACACGTCTTTTCTTCCCAGAAGGAGGGCCGGCAGGAGGCCCGCTGCGGTGCCTATGATGGTGACGGCGGGGATGATGAGGATGCCCCGCCAGTCCGGGGTGGTGACCATGGTGATGGCAGCGGTGTCGGATACCATGCGGGCCGTGAGGAGGCTTGCTCCATAGCCGGCAAGCCAGCCTGCGATGCTTCCTGCAAGAAGAAGCATGCCCTCCTCCGCCAGAAGGAAGAGGCGGATTTTCGATTTCCCTGCGCCCAGGGCTTCCAGGAGGGCCAGTTCACCGATGCGGGAAAGACCGCTCCAGTACATGACAAGAAGTGTAATGAGAAGGGACATGGCAAGAAGGGCGGTGACGAAGATTTCCCAGAAATGCCTGGTCTGTCCCATCATGGCATAGAGGGAGATGACGGACTGGGAGGGGAAGACCATCTGCACATCCCGGTTCTTCTGGTAGGAGGAAAGGAGCTGCATGGCTTCCTTATAGCCTTTGGGCACCACCAGCAGGGCCGTCACTTCCCGTTTGTCCTCGGATACTTCCCCATGGGCCGCCCACAGGTCCTTCATGTCGATGAATATGGCGGTGTCGTAGGGGCCGCCCACCGGCGCAAGGATACCGGTGACCCGGAAGGGATGGTCATGGGCATGGCCTTTGGGGGAGGTGCCGTGGACGGAGCGGAAGGTGTCCCCCACGTGGAGTCCCGTGAGGCGAGCGGTCTCGCTGCCAATCACCGCTTCCCCCTCTTCCTTGAAAACGGCTCCTTCCTGCAGGGTGAGCCAGGGGTCTTTGTTTTTCACAGGGCGGTAGTCGAAGAGGGCTCCATCGGTGCCGACAATGCGGAAGCCCCGGTAATTGTCCCCAAATCCCAGGGGATACACCGCCTGGGCCTTCCCGGTACTCTCCAGTTTCTTCATTTCATCCAGCGGAATATTTCCCACCGGCCGATCCCTTAGAAATACGGTATTCAGCACCAGCTGGTAGGCGGACCCTTTGGCTCCCGCCAGAATGGGAAAGGGGCTCACCGCCCTGTTGATGCCGCCGTAAAGGCCGCCGGCGGTCTGCAGAATGAAAACCGGCACCGCCGCAGTCACAAGGATGAGAAGGAAAAGAAGAAACTGCCGAAGCGGCCGTCTCGCCAGGGAAAGAAAGGCCAGTCGAATCATAGGAACGCCCCCTTCTGTACGTCATAACGCAGGGGGAAACGGTCCATCACCCTTTTGTCGTGGGTGGCGCAGAGCAGGAAGCAGCCCGTTTCCCTCTGGTAGTCCAGCATGAAATCCATGAGCTTCTTCCCGTTTTCCTCATCCAGCGCCGCCGTAGGCTCATCCGCCAGAAGCAGGGCCGGCCGGCGCACGATGGCCCGAAGGAAGGACACCCGCTGCTGCTGACCGCCGGAAAGATGGTCCGCCTTCCTTTCCTCCAGCCCCGAAAGGCCCACCCGATGGAGGAGGGAGGAAATGGTATCATCGTCGGCGCTTCCTCCTGACAGGGAGGCGGAGAGGCGGATGTTTTCCTTCACCGTCAGATAGGAGAGAAGGAGGGGCTTTTGAAATACATACCCCACCTTTGCCGCCCGGAAATCGCAGCGCTCAGAGGGGGACAGGGAGGACAGCTGCACCTCCCCTATCCGGATGCTTCCGGAAGTCGGGGTGAGGAGCCCGGAAAGGCAGTGCAGAAAGGTGGTCTTCCCGCTGCCCGAAGGGCCCGTAATCACCGCCATGCCGCCGTCTTCCAGCGAAAAGGAGGGAACCGAAAGGGCCCGGAGAGTCTTCCCGTCTCCGTCAGGAAAATCACAGATGAGATTTTGAATGGTTATCATAGTTCTCCTTTGTCATTTGACACGCCTATGGCGTGAGGGTTGACGGCCCTGGCGGGCCGAGGGTTCTGAAGTTTCTTAGGTTTGACAGCCACTACGTGGCTGAGGGTTGTGGTATCGCCATTGGACACCCCCTACGGGCGTGAAGGTTCAGAGGGTGGTGGTATCGCCCTTCGGGCGATGAGATTTATGCTGTGGAGGTCCTGCATAGGACCTCCAAGTCAACCGAAGTTGGCCCTTAGCCTGCCCATAAAAGGGCCTTCCTTTTGTCGGCTGACCGTTTTAGGCGGCAGGGAAAACCAAACAACCGCGCCTGCGGCGCGCTGGAAATGCACCCCTATCCCCGCCTACGGCGGTACTTCTCCTAAAGGGAAGCATGTCACTGGATTCTCAGGTCGCTTCGCTCCCCTACGAATCCAGTTCCTTTGCCACCCCGGAGGGGGAAGTTTGCTCTCCACTCAACTTTTAGGCTCATAAGCACCTCAATGCATAGCAGCGCTAAAATCTCCCCCTCCGGGGTGGCAAGCGAACGTGATTTGTAAGGGAGCGACAGCGACCTGAAAATCACGTGAGACGCTTTCCCGTGGAGAGACGCCGCCGGAGGCGGCAGAAGGGGTGCATTTCCATCGCCCGCAGGGCGGTTTGCCTGTTTTTCCACGGGCGCAGCCCGGTTGTACGGTTTTCTCTCCGCTGCTGCTATAAACTCACTTTGACGCCACTGCCCAGCGCCCATAGTGCCACCAGCGAAGCTGGGGTGGCAAGGGAACTGGAGTCACACCAGCGAACTGGATTCGTAGGGGAGCAGGAGCGACCTGAGAATCCAGTGAGTCGGTGATAGCCGTGCTGTAGGGAGCCCTTGGGCGACTGAGAATCCAGTGACACGCTTCCCAACGGGGGAAAGGTGGTGGCGCCAGCCACCAAAGGGGGCGCTGCCGAAGGCAGCATAAAATACTCCCTTTGAACCAGCCCGCTCTGTGGGCGGAACCGGAGCCGCCCAGGGAGAAGCCCGATGGCGGCTTGAACCCGGGCGCCGCAGGCGCCTGAACCCCCTTGTGTTCGGGAATACCGCCCTGCGGATACCCGATAGCCCCCTGAGCGAAGCGACGCAACCCTCAGCCCGCGCGAAAGCGCAGGGCTGTTGCCCCTCCGCCGAAGGCGGCCCCCTCTTGCGTTCAGGAATACCGCCTATCCGCCGTCTTCCCGCCGACTGGTATTTACCGGCTTTCCCCTCACTTACTATTCTTACCGAGATCCTTCGCTTCCGCTCAGGATGACGAGTGTCCGACGGGAAGAAGCAGTCGGCAAGCGGACAGCGGCCCTCCCCCATCATCTAAAAAAAGCACCGGTCACAGTGCTTTCTTTATTTCAAACGATGGTCCGGCAGGAGAAATCAGCTGTCTATGGAATCGGCGTGGATTCTAAGCTGGCTCACAAATCCGGTTTCTTCGTCGGTCTCACTGCCTATTTCCAAAGTGCCTGTAACGGTGATGGGGGTATCATAGGGGAGTGCAGTGATGGGGTCGTCTACTTTGACGACGATGATGTTATCAGGCCAGTCTGCGTCGCTGGAACAGAAGGGGCAGACGGACATAGGTACTTCAGTGAGCACGAAGAAATGTATGGTCGGCGTCAGCGGCGGTGCCATATAACCTGACACGGTCACTGTGCCGCCTTCAAGGCTTATTGTCTTGTCGGAAAATGTCAGCCCGTCGGCGGACCAGCCGGAATAAATTTCATCGAATGATAATTCTTCCGCCTCCGCCGTGGGAAATGACATGAGCAGAGCAATGGCCATAAAGGAAATCAAAAGAATGTGTTTCATGAAATTTCACTTCCTTAGAAGCGAAAGCTTACTTCTTGTTTTTGTTGGCGTCGATGCCAAGGGCTCTCAGCATACCGAAGAAGACTTCTGTATTGTCCATGGTGCCGTGGAAATATTCGGATCCCGGGCCGCCGGCGTTGAGAAGGATGTCGTCAGCGGAATGGCATTCCTGGGGATCGTCCTTCGGCGTATTGGCCGGTACCAGTTCTGCCGGGTCTCCCGGATGGATGCGGGCGGGGTTGGCTTTGGAGGAAGCGGAGGATACCTGATGGTATTCCACCTTGTCGCCGTTCTGCACGGCTTCTTCCTTGGTCTCCGTCACAGCCAGGGCCGGCGGAGTGGGGGTCTTCATGAAGTGGTAGTTTTCGTAGTATTCCGGATGGTTTGCATACTGTACGGCCAGGGTCACATCGGGATCCGGGTTATCCGGGAAACCGTCGTGGTTGGCATCCTTGAAGGTCGGGAAAATGGAGTTTGCATAGACGCGGACTGCTTCGGTGCCCTTCCTGCCGTCCCGTTCGTGGTAGGTGCCGCTGATGGAAATACCGTGTGCATGGTCGGCAAGGACGATGATGAGGGTATTGTCACCATGTTCTTTCGCCCATTTTTCTGCGTATTCGATGGACTTATCGAATTCGATGGTGTCGTAGGCTGCTCTCTGCCAGTCCATGACATGGAGCTGTTTATCAATGGAGGCGCCTTCAATCATGGCGAAGAAGCCGTTGGGGTTCTTGGAGAGGATATCCAGGGATTTCCTGGTCATATCCATGAGGTTCGGCTGGTCGTCGAAGCCCTTCAGTACCTTCGGGTTCTTCAGCATTTCACGGTCAATGTATACGTTCATGGTGCCGGTATGGAAGAGGCCCAGAAGAGGCTTATCGGAAGGAGCGGCCATCATTTCCCTGGAAGTGCTGGCAAAGGTGTATCCCAGGTCCTTGAAGTCCTGGATAATGTTATCATTGTCCTTTCTCTTGGAGCCAGGGATGGACTTGGGGAGGTAGCGGGAAGAGCCGCCGCCCATGATAACGTCGGGACGATGATAGGCATCGAGATAGCTCTTGGCCAGGAAATCCTGGTTCGCTCTTCTTCTGGTGTGGCCAATCATGGCAGCCGGGGTTGCGTCGGTGGATTCAGCCTGGGTAATGATGCCGATGGACATGCCCCTGGTTCTCTTCAGGATTTCGGAAATATTTTCTACCTTCGGGTCATCGAAGGGATCCTTGGTGGAATCTTCGTAAATACCCATAGCATTCACTACGGATTTATGGCCGGTGGCATAGGCGGAAGCGGAATTGGCGCTGTCGGTGACCAGGGAATCGTAGCCGGAGGTGGTAATCACTGCGTTGTGTTCCAGTTTCTCCATGGCCAAAAGGTCATTGTACTTGCCGTTGGTCATGCCCTTGGACAGAATGCGAGCCACTTCCCTTGCCTGCAGAGACATGCCGTCGCCTACGAAGAGAATCACGTTCTTAGCCTTTTTCTGTGCCGTTTCATGGACTACCTCATAGCCTGCGGACGCGGTGGAAGTGCCAAGGCTGTCCTTTGCATTCACGGTGACAGCGATTTTTCCGGTTTTGGAGAAATCCACATCGTCAATGCGGTAAGAAGTGACACCGTTCCCCAGATCCTTCACCACCGCTTGTTTGCCGAAGAACTTATCCGCCGGGATGCCGTTCACCTTCACATCCACATTCTGGAGATTCTTCGCATTGGACACTTCCACGTCAAAGTCAAAATGGGCACCTGCCCAGAACTTTGCGGTGTCTACCGGAAGAATCCGGATATCCGACGCCTCAGAAGGAAACATCCCCCCGAAAAGGGCGCCCCCTGCCAGAAGACCGCATACAGCTGCTTTCATCCAAGATTTTTTCATTCCTCTGCTCCTTCCATTGATGAACCTGTCATCACTCTTATTGTTGTTCTGCATACCATGGTATAGGGAAAATGAAATGGCAGAGAAAGGGCTTTGTACAGGAAAAGAAAAAATAAAATTAGAAATTCCATAAAATCATAAAATTTTTGACATTTCCCGGCTTTATGTAAAAAAAGAGAAAAGGGCCACGGCTTCGCCCATGGACACGCCTGCGGCGTGAGGGTTGACGGCTCCCTGAGCCGAAGGTTCTTAAGGTTCTTAGGTTTGACGGCCCTTCGGGCCGAGGGTTGTGGTGGCGGCTGGCGCCGCAATTTATAGTCGGCGTTACGGGATTTTCTTCCCGCCGGACACTTGTCATCCTGAGCGCAAGCGAAGGATCTCGGTAAGAATCGCAGGTGACAAAATTGTCAGTAAATACCGGTCGGCGGGAAGGCTGCCGTTTGGCAGTCAGGTATGCGTAGAGTGTCTTTCCGCCTTGCAGCGTAGTACACCCCTGCGCCACTTCGTGGCCCTCTCCGCCCGGAGGAAGCATGTCACTGAATTCTCAGTCGTCTGCCGACTCCCTACGAATTCAGTTCCTTTGCCACCCGGTGGGAAGCGTGTCACTGGATTCTCAGTCGTCTGCCGACTCCCTACGAATCCAGTTCCCTTGCCACCTAAAGGGGGGCGCAAGGGGCGTTACGGAATTTACCTTTGCTTCTCCAGTGCTGCATGGCAAACAGCCGGAGCCGCCTTCCTAAGGAAGGGGGTGGCGCCGTTAGGCGACGGAGGATAGGGACGTCAGTTCTTTTCTAAATCTTTTCGGTGTTCCTCAGGGCTTCGCCCAGCTCCTTTCTCAGGAAGAAATCTGCCTTATGATGCTTACCGTAGTGCTTCGTATCAGCTCTTAAAAATGGCACCCCTTTATCAAAGGCGCCATTTTTATTTACCATTTATCATTTACAATTTTCATTTCCCCTACCCCAGACGGAAGGTATCCTTTGTGGTGTAGTCCGGCGGCAGGAAAGGGGATATGTGGCCTTTCGACGCGCTGGCTGCGGCTTCGGTGAAGGCTTCGAAGATGGCCATGTCCAGCCCGTCGTAGGTATAGGAGTATTCCGGATGCCACTGTACGGCCCAGAGGAATTTCTTCTCCGGTGCATAGGCCGCTTCCACCAGGCCGTCTTCCGATACGGCCATGGGCTTCAGAGGCTCCGCCAGTTTCTTTACTGCCTGATGGTGAAGGGAGTTGACACCAAGGAAGGATACGCCCAGCCTGTCGTAGAGAGGACTGCCGGAGAGGATGCTGTTGAAATGGGCCACCCAGTCGTAGGCAAAGTCCATGACATGGTTCGGTGCGTGGAGGGTGGGACATTCAGCAGCAATGTCCTGGTACAGGGTGCCTCCCAGGAGGGCATTCATCAGTTCCAGGCCCCGGCAGATACCAAGGGCCGGCACATCATGGTCCCAGCAGTAACGGAACACCATGGTTTCCAGTTCATCCCGGGCGCTGCATACAGGCCCGCACACCGGTCTTGTTTCTTCACCGTAGAGGGAAGGCGAAATATCCTGTCCGCCGGTGAAGAGGAAACCATCAAAGTCCCCTGCTATTTCTCCAAATTCCTCTTCCTTCAGATGGAGAGGAAGAATGACGGGGATACCGCCGGCTTCTTTAACGGAATCCATATATCCCGGCAGCATCCAGATGCTTTCCTTTTCTTCATCCCACAGTGGCATAACCCCGATCTTTGGCTTTCGCATCATCAACACCTCCTGTAATGGCAGGAACTTTCCTGCCTGATGTATAAGAAATCAATGAAATTCCTGATAAACAAAAAGGTGCTGCCCCTTGGCAGCATCTTCGCTGAAAGCAAAAAGGCACTGATTTTTATCAGCGCCTTTGCCTTTCTGAAATTCTATGGTCATAGTATAGCGGAAAACTTATTAAAAGGCAAGGAGATGGCGTTAGAAAAATTTTATAACTATTTCAAGAAAATAAGTATACACTCTACTCATCCGCCGGCCGGGCAAAGAGAACGAGCAATGCGATTTCCAGGGCCCCTACCAGGAGAAGTCCGAAGGATGTGCCTACCCATTCGATAATAGCGCTTACCAGGAGGGAGCCGAAGGGGGCACTTCCAAGAAATACGAAGGTATAGAGCCCCATGATGCGGCCCAGAAATTCACGGGGCGAAGCCATCTGGATGACTGTGTTGCAATTCACAATAAAAGCAATGATGAAGAACCCCAGAAGGCCGAAAAGGATGAGGGCCGGGATAAACCAGGAAACGTAGCTCACTGCCATGAGGAGGAGGCCGCAGAGAATGGCCGCCCGGAATATCATGCGGTTGGACAGATGCCTGCTGGTGGCGCCGGACAGAAGGCCGCTCACCATGGAACCGGCGCCGGCAGCAAAAAGAATGGAGCCAAAGCCGTCAATGCCCTGATGGAGCACCCGGTCTGCAAAAAGGGGGCCATAGGTCCCCATATTCAGGATCAGCCCGCTCACAATGCCGGCGGCAATGAGGTTCTTGTAAATGACGGGATTATTCTTTGCATGTTCCAGCCCTTCCTTGATTTCAAGGAGCGGATGCCGTTTTTCGGTCTTCGTGATGACCGAATTCACATTCATGCGGCTGTAGGCAAAAATAATAGGAACCAGGGACAGGGCATTCATGAAAAAAATGGTGCTGTAGGAAAGATATTTCAAAAGGAAAGCCGCCAGAAGCGGGCCCACCATACGGGTGATGTTGAAATTGGCGGAGTTCAAGCTGATGGCGCTGTGCAGTGCTTTCTTCCCCACCAGCTCCGGCATAAAGGCCATGCGGGCAGGCATATCAAAACTGTCGATGGTACCGATGAAAAAGGCAAAGAAAAGAATCCAGCCGTAGGTTTCATGGCCCGTATACAGAAGAAGGCCCAGAAGGGATGCCTGAATCAGATAGAAAAGCTGGGTTCCCATAAGGATTTTCCGTTTATTGTGCTTGTCAATCCAGAGTCCCGTAAAAAGGGTGAAAAAAAGACTGGGCGCAAACTGGCACGCCGCCAAAAGGCCCAGCAGGAAGGCGGAGTCCGTCATGGTGTACACCAGCCACTGCTGGGCGGTGAGCTGGAGCCAGAAACCGATAAGTGCAATCCACTGGGTGGTCCAGAATATACGATAATCTTTGACCTGCAGCGCAGGAAATACAGAAAGAAGATGCATAGAGTCTCCATGTTATTGATAGAAATATTTTTATATTTGCATACAGATTATACCACACAAAAAATGCTTTCTCCACAGGGAGAAAGCATTCATAACCGAAAAACGGGTTCAAAGGGTTCAGAAGTTTCAAAGGGTTCAGAGGGTGTGGTATCGCCTTCGGCGATAAGTATGAAGTCAGCGTTACGGGATTAGCTTCCGTGTCTCCATTGCTGCATGTCGAAGTGCCGAAGCCCCCTGAGAGTGAGCGAACGCAATCTTCAGCCCCTGCGGCAGCGCCAGGCTGCCCCCATCCACGCCAAAAGCGTGGCCCCTTGGGGAGTACCGCCCCGCACCGAACTATCCCACTATTTCATTTTCAGCGCCTTTTCCAGTGCCTCTTCTCCGGCAGCTATGACTTCTTCCGTTGAAATTTTCGAAATGGGGGTGTAGTTTCCGGAGGCTATGGTTTTATTCACATGTTCCGGTCCCATGGGCATATCGAAGGAGGAGATGGCTCTGGAGCAGGGACCCAGGGGATGGTGGAATTTGGCGTTGCTTGGGCCGAACATGGCGATGGTAGGTACGCCCCGGCTGTCGAATACGTACATGGGGCCGCTGTCGTTGGTGAAGGCCAAAGCGCACCGTCCGGCGGCCGCCATGAATTCGCCCATGGAGAGTTTTCCTGCAGCCAGGATGTACCGCTTCGATTTCATGGCCCCCAACGCTTTTTCAATGAGTGGGATTTCTGACGGCACGCCGAAGAAAACGGGAATCAGGCCCTTTTCAGCAAAATGGTCCGCCACCTGTCCGTATTTTTCTGCAGGCCAGTTCTTTTCTGCCGTGGAGCTTCCTACGGAAAGGCCCACCAGCCTGTCTTTCGGTGAAACACCCTGGGATTTATAAAATGCATCTGCCTTCTTTTCCCATTCCGGAGAAGTAAAAGTACGCATGCCGCTGTGATGAAGGTCTTTTACCCCCAGCCGTTCCAGCACTTTCAGGTACTTATCCACGGCGTGGGAATTGTAGGTTTCAATGGTCATGGGCCAGTCCATGAAGAAGGAGTCAAGCCGGGTGCCCTCTTCCCCGCCCCAGTGCTTCGGCCCCATGGCAAGGGCCAGAAGGGTGCTTCTGGTGGTGCCGTGGAGGGTGAGGAGGATGTCGGGATGAAGTTTTCCGATTTTCTTTCCCAGTTTCCAGGTGGCGGCCATGCCCTTTTCTTTTCCGTGACGGTCAAAGGGAATGATTTCATCTACGTTGGGATTATATTTCACGGACTCCTGGAAACGGGCGTCCATGACAAGAAGGATTTTTGACCCCTTCGCTTCCCGCCGGAGCACTTCCAGAAAGGGGGAAATGGAAACCATGTCACCGAAGTAGAGCATGTAGATGAGGACGATGGTTTTATTTTTGAAATCCACGTGGTAATTTTTTTCTTCCATGGCTTATTCCCTGCGAATCTTATGAATGAGACCGGTGGTGGAGTATCCGTCCACGAAGGGAAGGATTTTCACAACGCCAGCATACTGCCTGCCTGCCACTTCTTCCACCTGGTAGTCGCCGCCTTTGACCAGGATGTCCGGCTTCAGATGACTCAGCAGTTCTTCCGGCGTATCTTCGCCAAAGATGACCACTTCGTCCACGCTCCGAAGGGAGGCCAGCATGAAGCTCCTGTCCTCTTCGCTGTTCACCGGACGCTCCGGTCCTTTCAGTTTTTTGACGGATTCGTCGCTGTTAAGGCCTACAATGAGGTGGTCCCCCAGGGACGCTGCCTGCTGCAGGTAGGTCACATGGCCCCGGTGAAGGATGTCAAAGCAGCCGTTGGTGAAAACCACCTTTTCTCCCCTTTTCTTCCAGAGGCGCACTTTGTCCTCCGCCTCTTTCCAGGTCAGGGGGCGGTAGGAAAGGCGCACTTCCCCTTTCCTGTTCCATGCCTCCATGAGTTCTGCCCTTTTCACCTGGTAGGTGCCTACTTTGGAAACCGCAATGCCTGCGGCCTTATTGGCCAGTTCCAAAATGGTATCCATAGGAAGGCCGGCAGCCACGGCGGAGGCGGTGACAGCCATCACCGTGTCGCCGGCGCCGGATACGTCGAATACGTCCTGGGCGGCAGAAGCCCGGTGGATGGATCCCTTTTCGCTGATACAGGTAATTCCCTTTTCAGAGCGGGTGACAAAAAGATGGGTTAAATGATATTTTTCCCGTACTTCCTTCCCCGCCTTTTCCACCGCTTCGTCTTCATTGGGGATTTCCCTTCCCAGGCAGTCGGACAGTTCCTTCAGGTTCGGCGTAATGCCAAAGGCACCGTCATACTTGGTCCAGTCGGAACCCTTAGGGTCCACCAGCACCGGCACCTTGTATTTTTGCGAAAGGGAAATGACGCTCTTTGAAAGTTCATTGGTAATCATGCCCTTGCCGTAGTCGGAAAGGACAATGCTCCGAAGACCCTCCCTCAGGAGATTTTCCAGCCAGTCCAGCACGAAGCGGCATTCCTCAGGGGTGGGATTCTTTTTCTCTTCGTAGTCAAGGCGCATCATCTGCTGCCGGGCCCCCAGGATCCGTATCTTGGCGGTGGTATGGTAATGCTCGGCACAGATGATGCCGGACATGTCGATGCCCGCCTGTTCCATGAGGGAAGAAAGCACTGCCCCGTCGCTGTCATTGCCCTTCATGCCGCAGGCATAAACCTGGCAGGAAAGGGCCGCCAGGTTGGCGGCGGTGTTGGCCGCGCCGCCGGGCACTTCCCGCTGGGATTCCACCAGGTTCACCGGCACCGGTGCTTCCGGGGAAATCCTATTCACCCGGCCTGTAATATAGCGGTCAGTCATCATGTCGCCGATGACTGCCACTTTCATATGGGTTATTTCTTTTTCTAAAAAACGTACTCCGTCCTGCTGCATAGGTACTCCTGCTATCTCACCATAGCCGATTTCTTCAGGATTTCATCATTGATCCTGCGGCCTGTCTTTGTGACAGCCAGGCCGGCGCGGCTAGTTTCTTTTAATTCTACGGGGAGGCGGCGTCCCACGTCTCCCATGGCCTCGATAACTTCATCGGGAGGGATGACGCTTTCGATGCCATTCATGGCCATTTCCACCGCCAGAAGGGCATGGACTGCATGGAAGGCATTCCGCTTCACGCAGGGCACCTCCACCAGTCCCCCTACGGGGTCGCACACCAGGCCCAGGATATTTTTCAGGGCCAGGGCAAAGGCATTGCCTATCTGTTTGGTGGAGCCTTTAAGAAGGTCCACTGCTGCGGCAGCGGCCATGCCGCAGGCTGCGCCGCATTCCGCCTGGCAGCCTCCTACGGCGCCGGCGATGGATGCCTTTTCTGCAATAACCCGGCCAATAGCGCCTGCCGTAAAGAGAGCGCAGGTCATGTCATACATGGAAGCATTCGTTTCCTCTGCCACCGCCGAAAGCACGGCAGGAAGAATGCCGCAGGAGCCAGCCGTAGGGCAGGCCACGATGCGGTACATTTTCGCATTGGCCTCTGCCGTGGCAATGGCATAGGAAGCGGCCCGCTGGCATACGGGAGAAAGGAAGCGCATATGGCCGGTGAAAAGGCGGTTGGCATCGCCCCCTACCAGTCCGCTGGCCGATTTGGCGGTGTCGGAAAGCCCTTTCTGGATGGATTCCCGGAAAATGGGAATGGTATATTTCATGCGGGCCCAGATTTCCTCATAGCTTTTCCCGCTTTCCTCCGCTTCCACGCGGCAGGCGATAATGCCGGGAGAGCATTTTTCCACGTCTGCCACGGCAAACAGTTCTTTCATTGAATGGTATTCCATAAAGCCCTCCTCAAATAATATCCAAAGCCATGACGTAGGTAATATTTTCGTTGGAATTCTTCACCTTTTCCGCCACTGCAGGCGGTACGGGCTGGTCGGTGTGGATAATCATCACCGCTTCCCGTCCCTTGCCCTTGCGGAAGAGGCGCATGGTGGAAATATTAATCTGCTCCTTAGCCAGTTCTTCACAGACTTTGGCCACCACGCCGGGCTTATCGTTATGACGGGTAAGGAGGGTGTATTCTTCCCCGGTAATTTCCACATCGTAGCCGTCAATGCTGGTGACCATGATGCGCCCGCCGCCAAGGGAGCGTCCTACTACCACCACATGGGCGCCATGGATGCCGTAGGCTTCAATCCTGGCCACATTGGGATGGCCCATATCTTCTTCCGAAAGATAGAAGGAAATATCGATTCCCCTCTCCTTTGCTATGTTCAGGGCATCACGGATGGTGCCGCTGTCCGGGGCATAGCCCATGAGACCGGACGCAAGGGCCCGGTCGGTGCCATGGCCTTTGCCTGTTTTGGCAAAGGAACCGTAAAGCGTAATCCTGGCTTCCTTCACCGGCTCCCCAAGAATGGCCCTGGCGGTCTGGCCGATTCTGGCCGCCCCGGCGGTGTGGGAGCTGGAAGGCCCTACCATCACCGGTCCAATGATATCAAAGATTCCCATTGTATCCCACCTTTCAAAATCATGAAGACTTTATAATCTATCATGGGGAAATGAAATCCAAGTCCCCCGTTCCATGGGCTCTTTAGGCAAAAGAAAATCTGCCGCAGGGCGGCAGATTTTGAATATCCCCAATCCAAAGCCAACCGGCCCAAGGAAGCAGTTTTTATCGTGGAGTTACATCCAGTGGCTGAGGTCGAAATCTTCCCCAATGGTTTCACGGATGCAGATCTTGGCAATATACATGCCCATAAGGGTCAGGGAAGAACGGCGGATCATGCTGTTATCCCAGATATTCTGCAGTTTCTCCAGATCCGGAGATACCCTGCCCAGAATATATCCCATTTCCTTCCTGTCATAATTCACAGGACGGGATTCCACCAGCGCCAGTACGCTCCTTCTGGTCACCTCATCATCCAGGCCCATGTCGTCAAAGAGGCCCGACAGGGTAGATTCATCCACCGCCGCCGGCTTGATGTAAGAATTATACAGGCTGGGCACCAGGGTGCCCTCCGGCCAGGCACTATACACCGAAGCCAGCTCACTCTTCATGCAGCCCCGGAAAGCAAAAATCAGAGGATAGGAATCATGGAGCACCTGCCCGAAGGGAATGTCCTTATTGGCCAGGGACACGCAGTGCAGGTATTCCAGCTGCTGGTAGCCTGTGTACTCATCAGGCAGCTTGTAAAGGAAGGGTGTAATATACTTTTCCGCATATTTTCTCAAATGCTCGGCATCCACATTGTCCGTATTCCGGGAATAGTGGAAAATGAGGAGAAGCGCCAGGGCATGGAATTCACTTTCCTCCATGCGAGGCATGGCCTTCAATGCATCGTAGGCAAGTATGGTCTTCGTGTCGGAACGGCTGCCCCTTGCCACATCGGAAAAGGCATCGGTTACCATTTCCAAAACCGTAGGCGTAGGCATCATCACATAGGTGCGCTGGGCATTCTGCATGGCCTCCTGCACCATAATGTGGGTCAGCGTGTCCACCGCTTCCCTGTTCTTCATGTGGAGTCCTTCGATGAGATGCTGGGTCACCCGGCGGGTATCCTGCTCCACCGTAGATGACACCGCACCGTAGCGGTTCAGGAAATGACGGACGAAATATTCCTCCAGAGAATTGAGGTCCGGCGCCGCGTTAAACACATGGGGCTCCGGTTCCGGAGGGAACGGACTCTTGGCACTGGAAGCAGAAAAAGCATCCTGCCCTTTGGATTCGCCAAAATCCTTTCTTGTGAATACCTTTGTCTTTTCCTCTTCTTCCTCATCAAAACGCACAGGAGAAGGACGCTTCGGTTTCACAGGGATAATCTGGGTAGAATCGTCCACCTTCTTCGCCTTATGAAGAAAGGAGGGCTTCTTTTCTTCTGCCGGCCGGATATTTTCCTTCTTTTCCACGCCTGTTTCCGGTTCTTCCTTCTTCTTTGACTTCAGAGGAAAACCGCAGATAATGAAATAAGAAACCGCAAAGAAAAGCGCTGCCACCGCAGCAAGCACTATATAGGGAATAATAACCATGAAATCTCCTTGTCTCTTACACTGACATAAATTCAGTTACATGGTATCATATTTTCGGATTCACTTCAATCATACCGGGACTCACAGTATAATAACCTTTATAAATATGCAGCAATATCCTGCAAACCAAAGGAGAAAATCATGGAATACATAGAACTTGCCATTCCGGGATGTCATCTATCCGTATCCCCGGACAATCTGCTCATTACCTCAAAGCGGCCCCTCCGCTCCCTCTCCACCGCTATCTATGGCGGCGGTTTTCGGACCATCCGCTATGCATTAAACCGCCGGCTCACCGAGTTCTACCCGTCGGAAAAGGACTTTCCCGGCGGCTCCGTGGCGGCCTACTTGGAAGGATGCGCCAGGAGCCTTGGCGCCAATCCAAAAGAAAGCGCCGTCCTCCTCACCGCCGCCACCGTAAGCCTCTACTCCCGTAAAACCATAGAGGCCGGGCCGGTGCTGGTGGAAGCCATCACCACCGGCGGCGTGGAAAAGACAGCCTGCCGTGCCTCCTCCCCTGCCCTTTACAGGGAAGAAGCAGGCACCTTTGCTCCTTTAGGCACCATTAACATGATGGTTCTTCTGAAGGGCAGCCTTCCTGACGGCATTATGGCCAGAGCCCTCATCACCCTCACCGAAGGAAAGACCGCCGCCCTGCAGGATTTGGGCATTGCCGACGTAAACAACGGCCTTCCCGCCACCGGAACAGGTACCGACGGCATCACCTTTATCACCGACCCTGAAGGTCCTTCCTTCACCGACGCCGGCCCCTTCTCCGAACTGGGAGCCGCATTGGCAAAAGCAGCCTACGAATCAGTCACCGAATGCCTTGTGAAATACGACCACCCCTGGAACGCATCACCTAAGCTCATGACTCCCATGGCGGTGGATTTGGAGAAACTGCGGGCTGAGAAAAAGGGTTCATAAGGTTCAGAGGGGAATGTATCGCCTGACGGCGATGAGTTTTATAGTCAGCGTTACGGGATTACCTCCCCGCCTCCTACTGTCATCCTCGTAGCGAAGGATCTCGGTAAAACAGTAAGTGACAACAATGCTAATAAATACCAGTCGACGGGAAGGAGCTGCCGCGATGGCTTTTTCCTTGTCCGCAAGGGCGGTTGTACATTTTTCATACTGGCGCCCCTTTGTTTTGAAGGGCGCCTACCACCACCCTTTGAACCTTTTGCACCTTTTGAACCCTCTGAACCCGGGCCGCTACCCAGGCCGCCAAAATCGGCCCCTTTTATTTCTTTCATAGACAAATCCCCTGCTCTTTGTTATGATGGAGAAGAATGTATATGTATTTTGAAAAGGAGTTGGTCAGGCTATGCCCTATGACGAGCGGACAATCAGCGAATTAAGTGAATCTGCGGAAATTACCCCCATGGGAATCCAGCTGGAAGTGAATGCGGAGATTTTTACCACCATCCACAACCTGCTTTGGACCATGAAAGATGAAGTGGAAATCGACAGGGCTGATGAGTCCCGTCTTTACAGTCTCTGGCGCACCACCATCCGCGAGATGTCACTCATTGAGCTCCGCAAGGGACACGGTCTTCCCATGTCCACCCAGGTGGGCATGCTCCAGGAAGCATATAATATAGAAACCCGCTATATGGCGGACCAGATTTTCCGTCCTGTGAATGCCAAGTTTTCCCGCCAGCTGGCAGCGAAGGCAAGTGCTTTCGACCCCGCTGAAATGGATGCACTTTTTGAAAAAACAGTGTGGCCTTCCATAAAGGAAAACAAGAAGGGCGGGCAGAAGCACCCCATGGCCTTTATCATTGCAGGGCAGCCGGGCTCCGGAAAGACCCGCATGTCCTCCATGATTATCGAAGAGTATGGCGGAAATATCATCCAGTCCATGGGTGACAATTTCCGAGGCTTCCACCCCCGTTTTCGGGAACTCATGAAGAAATACGGCCAGTACTGCGCCTGCTTCTCCATGGAACAGGGAAAATACCTGTCAGACCTCACTATGAAGAGGGCCGCTGAAGGCAGATACCATATTCTTCAGGAAGGTTCTTTGGAAAACGTGGCCCACACCCTGGACTACATTTCCTATCTGAAGGACATGGGCTATGAAATCTGCGTGCTCCTTCGGGCCTGCCCGAAAAAGGAAAGCTGGAAGGCCATTCACCAGCTCTTCCTCCAGCAGCGTCTGAAGGCCCCTGGCCTTTCAAGGCTCATTACCAAGGACTATCATGACAAGGCCTGCATGGCCTTCCTGTCCGCCACCAACGACCTCATCAGCCAGAACCTTATGGACCGGCTCATTATCAAAAGTCCCAAGGGCCTTCTCTACGACAGCGATGATATGCCTACGGAACGGGTCAGCGAACTTCTGGCCAAACGAATGGTAAAATAAAAAGCAGCGGCGCCCGCAGGGAAGTGCTGATTAAATCAGTGTCTGCTTTCATTCTTGAAATTTTATGCAATGCAAGGAATGGGATGACGCAAATAGCGAGCTATTTAAGGAATCCCATGACGAAG
>ERZ772883.1489-NODE-1489-length-17786-cov-8.570075_pt1 | contig 17786 bp, 7 predicted proteins | sample MGYA00580575_ERZ772883 | MGnify/ENA primary metagenome ERZ772883 (study PRJEB29015, sample SAMEA2737666) | human gut metagenome | biome: human gut; feature: human-associated habitat; material: faeces | place: China | collected 2012 ...
ACCCTGTGCTCATCGGCGAGCCGGGCGTCGGCAAAACCGCCATCGCCGAGGGCCTTGCCCAGCGTATCGTGCGCGGCGACGTGCCCGAGGGGCTGAAGGACCGCACCATCTTCTCGCTCGACATGGGCGCGCTCATCGCGGGTGCGAAGTACCGCGGCGAGTTCGAGGAACGCCTGAAGGCCGTTCTGAACGAGGTCAAGAAGTCTGAGGGGAAGATCATCCTCTTCATCGACGAGCTGCACACCATCGTCGGCGCGGGCAAGACCGAGGGCAGCATGGACGCAGGCAATCTTTTGAAGCCCCTGCTCGCCCGCGGCGAGCTGCACTGCATCGGCGCGACCACGCTCGACGAGTACCGCCAGTACATCGAAAAGGACGCCGCGCTCGAGCGCCGCTTCCAGCCTGTACAGGTCGACGAGCCGACGGTGGAGGACACCATCTCCATCCTGCGCGGACTCAAGGAGCGTTATGAAATTTACCACGGCGTGCGCATCCACGACAACGCGCTCGTCGCCGCCGCGACGCTGTCTGCGCGCTATATCACCGACCGTTTCCTGCCCGACAAGGCCATCGACCTCGTGGATGAGGCCTGCGCGATGATCCGCACGGAGATCGACTCCATGCCCGCCGAGCTGGACGATCTGCGCCGCAAGATCATGCAGCAGGAGATCGAGGAAATGGCCCTCAAGAAGGAGGACGACCAGCTCTCCCGCGATCGTTTGGAGGAATTGAAGAAGGAGCTTGCCGACGAGAAGGAGCAGTTCAACGCCATGAAGTCCCGCTGGGAGGCGGAGAAGAACGGCGTGGAGAGCGTCAAGAAGCTCAAGAGCGAGATCGAGCAGATGCACGGCGACATCGAGCGGGCACAGGCAAATCTCGAGTACGAGAAAGCCGCGAAGCTCAAGTATTCCGATCTGCCCGCGCTTGAAAAGCAGCTCAAGGACGCCGAGGCTGCGGCCGAGAAGCACAATAGCGACAACTCCATGGTGCATGACACCGTGACCGAGAACGAGATCGCCGACATCGTCGGCAAGTGGACGGGCATCCCCGTCAGCCGTCTGATGGAGGGCGAGCGCGAAAAGCTGCTGCGCCTCGACGAGATCATCCATAAGCGCGTGGTCGGACAGGATGAGGCCGTTCGCCTCGTGACCGAGGCCATCCAGCGCTCGCGCGCCGGCATCGCGGACCCGAACCGCCCCATCGGAAGCTTCCTCTTCCTCGGCCCCACGGGCGTGGGCAAGACGGAGCTGGCAAAGTCGCTCGCGGACTGCCTGTTCGACGATGAGCACAACATGGTACGCATCGACATGACCGAGTATATGGAGAAGTTCTCCGTCTCGCGTCTGATCGGCGCGCCCCCGGGATACGTCGGCTACGACGAGGGCGGTCAGCTGACCGAGGCCGTGCGCCGCAAGCCGTACAGCGTCGTGCTGTTTGACGAGGTCGAAAAGGCGCACCCGGATGTCTTCAACATCCTGCTGCAGATCCTCGACGACGGCCGCATCACCGATTCGCAGGGCCGCACGGTGGACTTCAAGAACACCATCATCATCCTGACCTCGAACCTCGGCTCGGCCGAGCTGCTTGACGGCATCCAACCGGACGGCAGCATCGCCGAGAGCGCACGCAATGCCGTCATGGGCGAGCTGCGCCGCGCGTTCCGTCCGGAGTTCCTCAACCGGTTGGATGAGATCATCCTGTTCAAGCCGCTGACGAAGGAAAATCTGAACGGCATCATTGAAATTCTGATGCAGGGTCTGCGCAAGCGTATGGCGGACAAGACGCTCAAGCTCGACGTCACCGACGCGGCGAAGAGCCTCATCATCGAGCGCGGCTTCGATCCGATCTACGGCGCACGCCCGCTCAAGCGCTACCTCCAGAGCGCGGCGGAGACGCTGATCGCGAAAGAGATCCTGCGCGGCGACCTGCCCGCCGGCAGCACGCTCGTGCTCGACGCGGAAAACGGCGAGCTGACCTGCCGCAAGAAGTAAAAAGAACAGCAAAAAAGCACCGCGAAAGCGGTGCTTTTCTGTTACTCTGCGTCGAAATCGGGATAGCCGTTCTTGAGCTCCTCGTTGTAGATGGCGCGCTCGCCACCGATGAATTTGGGGCGCACACGCGCCGCCAGCACGATGGCCTGCCCGATATGATCCTGCTTGAGCCGCACGGGAACGGCGACCTTCTTGAGATGCATCCCGATGAGCGTGCCGCCGATGTCCAGTCCCGCGTCGGCGCGGATCTCCTCGAGCGCGACGGGGTGACGGAAGCTCTCATAGGCAGCGGTCGCAAACGAGCTGCCCGCCTTCGGCTGCGGCAGAACGTTGACGATCTCCGCGTTCGGCACCGCCTCGTGCTCCACGATCAGCGCGCGGTTCAAATGCTCGCAGCACTGTGCCGCGAGATAAACGCCCCTCGGCGCGAATACGCTCTGCAGCCCGCGGAAGATGGCCTGCGCCGCCTCCGGCGTAGACCAGCTGCCGACCTGATGGCCGACGACCTCGCTCGTCGAGCAGCCGATCACCACGATCTGCCCGCGGTGCAGGCGCGCCGCCTCGACCAGCTCCTGCGCGGCATTTGCCGCCTCGCGCTCGACCTCGGCGAGCAGCGCGTGGTTTTCCACTTCATGTACCGTTCCTGCCATATAAAAGCACCTCTTTCATTGTCTGTTGTGTTCTGCCGCCGCGATCTTGTCCCTCGTCTCCCGACGGATCTCCTCGCGCAGCCGCTTGAGATAATCGGAAAACGCCACGTTTTCGTCGGCGTAGGTCAGATTCAGCTCATACTCGCGCGGCAGCCACGTTGCAATATCGGACTCGTTGTGCTGGATGACCGCCTCGAGCTTGTCGAGCGCCTTGTAGAGCCTGGCCTCGTCCGTCTTCAGCGCGTCCATCTCGGCGTAGAGCGTCTTCAGCTCCACGCTATACGGCGCGGGAAGCGACGCGACCCAGGTCTCCAGCGCCGAGCGCTCGCGCTCCTCGTCGCCGCCGGACTTGAGAAAGCTCGGGATATCGCCGGTAAAGCACTCGCCGAGGTCGTGGATCAGGCACATCCGGATCACCCTGTCCATGTCCAGCGCGGGAAACTCGTCGCGCAGGAAAAGCGCCGTCAGCGCCAGCCGCCAGCTGTGCTCGGCCACGCTCTCGCGCCGTCCGCCGGAGGTGTAGCAATGCCTTGTCTCGTCCTTCAGGCGCTCCGCCGTGTGCAGCACGCGCAGCAGCTCCTTTGCCTCCATACCGTTCTCCTCCGTTTCGCAGCGTTCCTTACGGGCAGTATAGCACGGCGCGGACGGTTTGAAAAGCCCCCGCGAAAAAATCGTGCGGCGCGTCCCTTGCATTTTCCCCGCCGCTCAGGTACAATAAACGCAGCTGCGGAAAAGGAGGTCACGCCATGTCGCAGGTCACGAAGCGGGCGCTGGAGGCGTCGCTGAAGCATCTGCTGCTGCAAAAGCCGCTCAACAAGATCACCATCAACGACATCGCCGAGGACTGCGGCATCAACCGCATGACCTTTTATTACCACTTCAAGGACATTTACGACCTTGTTGAGTGGTGCTGCGAGGAGGACGCGAGCCGCGCCCTCGCGGGCAAAAAAACCTATGGAACGTGGCAGCAGGGACTGCTGCTGATTTTCGAGGCCGTGCAAGACAACAAGCCCTTTATCCTCAATGTCTACCGCTCCGTCAGCCGCGAGCAGGTGGAAAACTACCTCTACCGCATCACCTACGACCTGCTCGAGGGCGTGGTCGAGGAGCAGGCGCAGGGCATGAGCGTGCGCGGCGAGGACAAGGCCTTCATCGCAACGGTCTACAAGTACGCCTTCGTCGGCCTGATGCTCGACTGGATCAAGCGGGACATGAAGGACGACCCGCAGGCCCTCGTCGACCGGCTCGAGCTTGTCATCCACGGCAGCGTCCGCACCGCGCTGGAGCGCCTGCGCATCGATAAGCCGCAATAACCGCAGAACAGGCCGGAGGCCGTGCAGCACCGCACGGTCTCCTTTTTTTGCCGTTTTTCGCTGTTATTCTCCTGTTTTCACGTTTTATAATACTTTGGTATGATTTACATTTATTCTATTGGCTAATATAATGTCAATAACTGTAAATTGCTGTCAGAAGACTATGACGAGGGAGGCCTCCCTCGTCCCCGCAGAGCGCTCTGCGGGCGCACACGAACGATCACAAAAAAGTGAAAATATAAGGAGGAAATCGCATGAACAAACGAACAGAACAAACCCGATGGACACCGAAAAGGCTATTGAGCCTTCTCATGGCGCTCATCATGACCCTGAGTCTGCTGCCGACAGCAGTGTTCGCGGCGGACAGCGGCACTGCCGGGAGCAGTGCAGATAATCCGGTTACGATTGATTATACACAGAAGACTTATGGTTATGCAACAGCGGCCACCTCTCCCATCACTACACAGATTAGTGAAGAAGGTTTCACACCTTACACAGTCACCTTTAAGCCGCAAATTCAGTTCGTAGATAGCAGCAATAATGAAACTGCAAATACTTTCAGCTACCAATCAGATATCCCATTTAAGCCTGGCGTTTCTATTTCGACAAACGCGAATGAAGAGAAAACCATTGGACAATATACATATACCGTTCAGCAAGTCAATGCTGATGGAACAGCTGTAACTAATACCACCACTGTTACTAATAACATTCACGTTACAAGCAAAATTCCTGCCGCAAGTAGTTTATCATGTGGGGGCTCTGATTTCACCGCCAAGGCACTGGAAAACAACATGATTCGCCTGAAGTATACGGTCTATGAGGGCGATTCTGCCAGCGGCACTCCCTTTGGTGAGGTCTACGTCGGCATCACCGGGATTCAGGTCACGAATATTAAATACAATGTTAGCTACAAAATGGATGGCTCCGCCGATAATATCGTTCCGGTAAGTCCGGAAGGTAATAACAGTTACGCTTCCTATACTGTCTCTGATGTTATCCAGACAGCAAAGGGTGGTTATACCTTCACCGGCTGGAAGGTGTATGGACCTTGCAAGCAGAATGGTGCAAAGGTCAACGCGGGCGAGCAGCTTACAAATATCACCGGTGATATCACCCTGACAGCAGACTATGAGCAGAACTACACCATTACGTTCAAATCTGAGTACTCAGGCGCATCCGGTCTGATGACGTCTGCGACCAGTAACGGCACGAAGTATACCGTCCCGGTCGAGCCGACAATGTATGGCTTCACGTTTGCTGGGTGGAAGGTAACCAAGACCGGAGGAACGCTTACTGCGACGGTGGCGAAAGGCACGGACGGTAAGTGGGTCGTCGATGGCATCGACTCTGATATCACCCTGACCGCCCAGTGGACCAAGGACGGCACCACCCCGGTCGGCAGCCGCAGCGTGAAGTTCGTGCGCAATAACACGACGGACGGCAGCGCGCTGAACTGGCCGAACGACCTGACCGGCGCGAAGGACAGCACCGTCACCATCCCCTGGCTCATCCCGCAGGCCGAGGGCTATACCTTCCTCGGCTGGTCGACGTCCAATACCGAAAATGCGACAGCAGAGGACGCATATAAGCCCGGCAATGAAGTCACGCTCGGCGACGCGGATATCAACCTCTATGCCGTGTGGCAGCCCAAAAACTATACCATCACCTATCCGGGCACTGCCTCCCTGACAGGCGTGACCCTCACCAACACTGTCTCTTCTATCACCCCCGGCAGGCCTGCCTCGTTCAAGGTAACGGTCCTTGCCGCATATGACGCAAGCAGTATGATCGTTGCCGCAAACGGCGTACCGCTCGGTTACTCGGCAAAGACTGAGAATAATGACGGCAGCACGACCTACACTTACAGTTTTGTCCCCACGGGCGACACGGCCGTAACGGTCTCTCAGCCGGAGCAGAAGTCCTATGTTGTCACGCTGCCGGTCGGCGATCACTTCACGGCAAAGTTTGATGACTCAGATACTAAGTCTGACAAGACCGTTACCTATAATGGCAGCGTCTCCTTCACTGTGACTGCGGATAGCGGTTGGACGATTGAAGGCGTCAGCTATACCGGCGACGCAACGCTGACACAAGATACCACTGATCTCACCAAATACACGTTAACCGACATTAAATCCAACGTGGCTGTCAGCGTGAAGATGAAGCAGATTCCGGTCTACACGATCTCTTATTCGATTGATGAGGCCTACTTCACAAGCCAGAAGGTCACCGGAGAAAGCGCAAATGTGACATTGATCACCCCCGCAGAGCGCACCGGCTACAACTTCGATGGTTGGTATAAAAACCTCGATTATACTGATAAGGCAAAAGCGACGTTAGACGTCAATGGCGATGTAAATCTCTATGGTCGTTATATGCCAAAGACCTACTCAATCAACTATGATCTGAATGCGCCGACCGGCGCGACTGTCACGCCGAACACCATTGATGCCACCACCAAAACCTACGGTCAGGCGGTCACGCTGAGCGCGGTCACGCCGACCTGCGATGGCTATGACTTCCTCGGCTGGGCCAAGGAAGAAAATAAGGGTCTTGTGGTCTACGCCGCGGGCGCGACCGTGTCCGAAGAGCTCACGGATAACATGACGCTCTACGCTGTCTGGGCGAAGAAGACCTACACCATCACCCTTCAGGGCGGCAGCGGCTACACCGTCAGCAGCAGTCAGGCCCTCGTCGTGGAGCACGGCAGTGACTTCACCTTCACCGTGACCGTGGACGGCGCATATGCGGCGACCGAGCCGATGGTTACCATCAGCAGCACGGCGAATGGCACACTGACAAAAACCGATGGTAATTTCAATTCCGAACACAAGGCCGCGACCTATACCTATAAAATTGAGAACGTGACGGCCGATCAGGTCGTGACGGTCAAGGTCACCGAAAATGCGCGTGCGAATGTCCAGTTTGTCTATCGCGTTGTGAACGCGAACGGTCAGGAACTGACAAATGATGTGTGGAATGCCAAGCCCTTCATGACGCAGGCCGTCCAGCTCGGTGACCCGGCGGCACAGCCCCAGCAGCCGAACATCGAGGGTTACAGGTTCGTCCGCTGGTGTGGCGCAGACCATCCGACGGCGACGACCCATGAGGCCTACGACTTTACCAAGCCCGTCGCCGGTGAGCTGACCATCTATGCCGAGATCACGCCCATCCTCCCGGTCATCACCGTGGACGCGCTGAACGGCACCGGCTGGAAGACTGAGAACTGGAAGCACGGCACGGAGACAATGACCAACGCAGACACGACTAACAAGTCCTTCACCATCGCCTACGGCGACAATGTGACGTTCGATCTGGTCATTTCTAAGGGCTATGACTACAGCAAGCTCTCCGTCACGGCCAACGGTCTCGCCCTCGGCTATCAGTCCGCCACGACGGACGAGAAGACCGGCGTGACCACCCTTCACTACTACCTCGGCAGCGTGATGGCCGACACCCGCATCGCCATCACCGGCATCGAGCGCAAGACCGTGACGGTTATCTATAACGCGAATGCGCGCGATGACGTGTCCGGTCTGCCTTCCCCGCAGGTCGTGAAGTATTATCTCGAGGGCAGCCAGAACGACACCATTACCGCGCAGGAGCCGAGGCGCACGGGCTATGAATTCGTGGGCTGGTGCACAGACAGCGAAGCAACCGTCACCGTAAATGGGAACACGAAGACCATCAACACCGAAACCGGCGTTGTTGTCTATCCCAGCAGCACCGCAAAGTTCACCACGGACACCACCCTGTACGCTATTTGGCTTGCGCAGGATACCGAGCTGACACTGAAGATCACGGATGTGGCCTACGATACGCAGCAAAACAACCGCGTCATCCAGTACGAGGGCGAGAGCATTACGCTTCAGGCGACGCTGAACGTCAACGCCAAGGGCACCGTCGTGTTCTACAAGGGCGACAAGGAGGGCGCTAACGGTACGCGCATCGGCTCGGCCGCGATCAACGGCAAGACCGCAGAGCTCAGCGTGAAGGTCGGCGATTACAAGGCCGGCGGCGTGACTGAGCATTACTGGGCCGTCTTCGAATCCGAGACCGACGAGGGCTATGCCAACAGCGAGAAGTCCAATATCATGAACGTCGGCGTGTTCTCCAAGGCCATCACGTGGCCGCTGGACACTAAGAACGCGGACACTCTGACAATCACGGAAGCGACGGGCTCCATGACCGCAGGGAAGACCTACAAGCTGACGGTCAACATTACCAAGATCCTCGGCCTTGAGACTGTCACTCCGGACAACGCCCCCAAGCTCGGCGAGGACTACGCCATCGTCTGGCAGTATAAGAACACCGTCACAGGTGATTGGGCCGATATGTCGGCAGAGATCACCGATACCAACGAGTATCAGGTCACGCCGGAATACGCCGGACATGAGTACCGCGCAAAGATCGTTCCCATCGGTGACCTCTATACCAAGGCGGCAAAGTTCGACGAAAATGGTATTGTCAACAACGGATACGACAAATTCCTCTACACCAATACGGTAGGGAGCGTCCTTCAGGCCACCGCCACCGCGCTGACGATCACCGACGCGGAGACCGAGAGCAAGGATGTGTGGGTCAATGGCGCAACGGATAAATTCGGACGTGACCACCTTGCTCAGTTTGAGGAGCAGACCGTCACGCTGACCGCCAATATTGTTGACAACACGACCAAGGGTGCTGTAGCCGATGGCGGCAAAGTCTACTTCTACCGCTATGTTGACGGAAAGAGCGACACAAAGCTGAATGAGACAGCTGTAGTGGTCAATAACGGTGTTGCAGAGCTTACCAATGTAAAGATCAGCAAGTACAACCCCGAAATTGGTGTCACCAGCAATCTTGATAAGTTCTATGCGGTTTATGAGACCAATGAAACTTATGAAACCAGCGCTTCTGTTGCAAAGGAAGGAGATACGTATAAATCTCCTGCCGATCCTTTGAAGGATATGGTCTTTATCAAGTCCGCCTCTCTTCAGACTCCTGTCATCATGTCTGAGAAGCCCGGTATGCTTGCCGGCCACACGGCAAAAGAGACAACTTACCTGTCTCCCCTGACCGATTTACTGGCAGGCATTAGCCATACCTTCACGCTAAAGGCCACCGCCGGTAGTAAAGATGCAACCGCCAACTACTCCGTGGTCGCGCTCGACGGCCGTACCGTTGATGCAACGAACTACGACATCAAGTGGCTGAAGACGACCGGCTCTAACGAGCAGGAAGTCGATGCTACGGGAACAAATCAGATCAAGGTCGACGAGAATAAGGTCGACGACCGCTACCGCGTCAAGCTGACCGGTAAGGGCGTGTTCACGGGCAGTGAGGCGACCTCGCAGGATGCCGTCATCGGCACCAAGCAGGACGTCACCGTGACTGTCAAGGCCCTCGATGCCATCGAGTCGACTGCTGCGACCGACGTCTATCAGCTCAATGAGATCACCCTGACCGCAACCGTGGCTGCGGCGGAGACTTCCCCCACCATGCAGCCCACCGGCACCGTGACCTTCTACTACAGCGTTGATGGCACTAATTGGACAAAGATTGGTGAAGCCAAAGACCTTGCAGAGGTCGCAGGCGTTATGACCGCCAGCATTAAGACCGATCAGTTGCCTGTCAAGGCTAATGACAACACCAAGCAGGACGTGAAGATCACCGCCGTCTACAGCGGTGACGCGACGTTTAATGCCAGCGCCACGGTGAATGAAACCGAGAAGTCCATCACGGCTGCCGCTGGCTGCACGACGACCAACGACACCGTCACCGTCTACTCCTCTGTGGTCTTCAACTGCAACGACGAGAACAAGAAGCAGACGACCGATGGTGACAAGGGCATCCACATCAGCGTGAGCGACGGCGCATTCAAGGCCAATGAAAAGGCCACGCTTGCACTGAGCGATATCTACACGCTGGATCGTGAGCTGACAGACGAGACTCTGCGGAACACCATCGCCAAGCTGAATCCGACTACTGACTACACCGTCCAGTGGCAGAAGCTGAACGGTGCGACCGCCATCACCAGTGGCGATTACAGCGCTGCCAAGAACTGGACGAATATCGACGGCAAGACCGGCACGATCCTCGTTCTTGACAAGGTCGAGCAGAACACTGCCTATCGTGCGGTCATCACGGTGAACGACCAGCCGATCACCAAGGGCTCCTACAAGGAAGTTGATCAGACGATCAAGGGCCGTCAGGTCTACTACTCCAACGTCCTGATGCCGACGGACACCAACATGACTGTCTCCGTCGCGCTCAACACCAGCAAGATCGGCGCTGAGAACACCGAGGGCATCACCGAGGGCGAGACCGTCACCGCGAATGTGTTCCTCTCCGGCGTGGTCGGCGCAGTGCCGAACGCGAACGTCACCGTCACGGTCACGAACGACGACGCGAAGGGCAATGGCACCGCTGGTGAGTACAAGCAGATCCTTGGCAACAAAAACACTGTCAACGGCTGGAACGCCTTCGATTGGGACACCACCGGTGTCACCCCCGGCTTCTACACCCTGACGGTCAGCGCCACAACCAACACCGGTTACGCGGCGAAGGAGATCACCCGCAGCCTGATCGTCCGCGAGAGCAGCTACAACATCGAAGTCGGCAACACGAATCCGACCTACAACGGCCATACACAGGGTCTGACGGTCACGCTCGATGGCTTCGACTTCAAGGGCACGGGCATCAATGAGGCCGCGAACAAGTCCTGGACCGTGAAGTACTACGTGCAGAAAGTCGAAGGTCTTGAAACCGGCGCACTGGTCGAGCCGACACAGGCCGGTACCTACAAGGCCATTGTGACGCTCCCCGCTTCCGCCTACTGGACGGAGCAGAGCATTGAGACGCCCTTCACCATCGAGAAGCGCAGCGTCTCCATTGCGGACGCCATCGCTCAGGCCAAGGTCTACGACGGCACCACCGATGTCAGCATCGTTGAGGTCATGCTGAACGACGCTGAGACCGATCAGACCACGAACGGCACGGGTCTGCCGACCAACAATGTCGGCATCATCAACGGCGACAGCATCTACGCTGTGGCGACCGAGGCGAAGCTCAGCAGCGCGAATGCCGGTGACAACAGCTTCACCATCTCCACGATTAAGCTGCGCGGCGACGACGCGGCGAACTACGTCTGGGATGGAACGGCGGCCTACACCGAGGACATCTATGTCAGCCGCAGCCAGGTTTACGGCGTTTCCTCGACCGATGTGACGCTCAAGGCAGGCGAGAAGCTCCCGGCGGACGCGGTCTACATGATCGATCAGGCCGGCAACAAGATCACAAGCTACGATGTGCTCTACTATCTGCACACCGACACGGAGATCAAGAAGGTCGACAATACCAACGAAAAGGGTCTCTACACCGTGATCGTCCGTCCGAAGCAGGACAACTACAAGAGCGGCGTCACGCTGCGCGTCACCGTTGGCGATGCGACCGGCTATACTCCCGCAGTTGCCCCGAAGCCCAGCACGCTGATCACCATCAGCAACACGGCGGAGCTGTACGGCGCGGCTGAGAACAAGGGCATTCAGACCAGCTTCACCAACGGCGCAACGCTGACAAAGCTCGAGTATCAGGCTGGCACCGGTTGGATGACCGATCGTCCGACCAGCGCGGGACGTTATCTGGTGAAGGTCACGGCCTCCACGGGCGATGTGGCCTACGGCATCTACACCATCACCAAGGCACACCCAAGCATTGACGTCACCCCGGCTACCGGCCTGACCTACAACTCCATGCCGCAGAACGGTTACACGACGCTGACCGGTGTTGAGGGCAAGGATGCAAGCAAGGACTATTACATCACCTACGCAGGCGACGTGGCCATCGGCTACAACGTCCAGAAGGAAGGCAATGTTGACGAGCAGGCGCCGGTCGATGCCGGTACGTACACCGTCACGCTGCACGTGAACGAGACCGCGAACTACACCGCGCACGAGATCTCCAAGAGCTTCACCATCGCAAAGAAGGCCCTGACCATCGAGGCGGACTCCTGGCAGACCACGCAGTACGACGCCTTCCCCGACATGACCGCAGGCTACACGGGTCTTGCCGCGGAGACTGGCGACACAACGCCGGACACCTCGCTCCGCGACGTGCAGATCGCGCCGGAATTCCTCTATAACCCGACGGGCGGCAAGTCCAACTACAGCAACGATTCCCTCGATCAGGTCGGCGGCGTTGCAATTCAGCCGATCGACGCGCTCTCGAAGAACTACGCCATCACCTATGAGAACGGCCAGTACACCAAGCAGCGCACGGAGACCAACGTCGATTTTGCGATCCACGGCCTGCCGCAGAGCAGCACCGGCAAAAACACGGTCTACTACGGCGACGAGATCCAGCTCTATCCGTACGGCTACTACACCACACACGCCAACGGCTCGGGCATCTTCAACTGGAGCGTCAGCGCTGGCGCACCGGCAACGATCGATGCGGATAAGGGCATTTTGAAGGTGACCGGCGTCGGCGAATTCATCGTCACGCTGACGCGCGGCGAAGGCGAGCTGCAGATCAAGACGGAGATCAACGTCACTGCCATCCAGAAGGAAGCGAAGATCGCGCTCAAGAATGTCGACAAGGTTTACACCGGCGCTTCGCAGACCTACGACTACACGGGTAATGTGACTGTGCACGACGAGCTGTATCGGGCACTTCCGTATTTCGATGCGAGCAAAGTTACGCGCACGAGTACCGATCGTACCAACGTCGGCACGCAGATCACGACCGCAAAGGTCACCGGCGCTTGGGCTTATCAGTCCGAGACCTACGGCGGCAAGTTCACCATCAACGACAAGGACGCCACGGTCGCGCCGTGCGCGCAGTCCACGGTTTACGGCACGCTCGAAGCCTTCGACACGAATCCGAAGTACACTGTGACCAATGAGGTCAACTCTGTCGCGGCAGTATCTGGTGTGAACGTTGCGTCTCAGACCGACGCGTACAACCGTCTCGACGTCCATGACGGCTATGAGATCCTCGTGGCCGGCACGGAGGACATGAACTACAACGTCAAGTACACCACCGATGAGACGGCAGAGGATTCCGCGGTCACGACCTACGACGGCATGAAGCTCTATTCCACCACCACAAAGGCCAAGAATGAGCTGAATGACGCCACGGTCTACGGCGAGCAGGCCAACGACCTTGACTGGATCCTTGATGCAGTCAAGAGCACGACCCGCGACAGCGAGACCTATGCGGACAACCTGGCCGACTTTGACCTGGCGGACACGACGGGCATCTTCATCAAGCAGGATAAGGACGACTGTGTCGGCAATGCCAAGACCTACAAGGCCGCCAACCGTGAGGAAGGCAACACCAGCAGCACCGCACTGGCGGCAGACAGAACCGCGACGGAAAAGGCAGCAGATGACAACTATGAGCTCGTCTTCAGCAGCGTCACCAATGCCAAGGCTAAGAACTACAGGCTGGACAACAATGACGTGAAGAACGAGAAGAGTACGATGACTGCCCCGACCGGCACGGTGGGCTTCATCGGTGCGGCTGCCACCAGCGATAACCTGATCGAGGGCTCCGCGAACATCGCGCAGCGCCCGATCAAGCTGGAAAAGGCTGTCACGGATGCTCAGCTCTATTGGAGACTCCCGCAGTCCCAGCTCTACACCGCGCTGGTCAATATCCTCAAGGCAGAGGAAAACAGCGTTGGCCGCGGCCTTGCCAAGGGCCACACGATCGAGGACCTCGATCTGAGCTTCACGATCAAGGTCGGCAGCACCACCTACAATGTTGCAAAGGATGGTACAGACGCAATCAACTTTGCAGTTACCGGTAATGCAACCGTGACTGCTACAGTCGGCGACACCAACTACAAGCTGGAAGGCGGCCAGTACCAGTTCGACATCGTTCTGAAGAACATCCAGATCGAAGCCACCTACACCACGAAGACCTTCACCGGCTTCACGGTCCTCATCAAGGTCCACAACGAAAATGGCACGATAACCCCGCTGAATGATGCCAAGGGTCTGAGCTACAAGATCTTCAAGAAGACCGGCAACACCATCGACAAGACGACGGCCTATGCCTCCGGCACGCTGACCTATCAGAATCGGACGGCATACGACGACAAGGGCGGTCTCTGCGGCGTCTTCACCGCGACCTACCCGCAGCTCCCCCTGCTCAACAGCGGCGAGACCTACTTCATCCAGATGTATGAGTACGGCGTCGAGCTGAAGACCAACTCCTAAGCAGGTCAACGACGAAAAGGAGAGTACCACATGAAACATAAGTTGAGCATTCTTTTATCGCTTGTTCTGACTCTGTGCCTGTTCGCAGGCATCGGCAGCGTTGCATACGCTGCCGATGCCGAGGGCGGCGGCTCGCAGAATTATCCCGAGTTCGGCAATCCCACCGCCCCCGTCACTCCCAGCGCTCCCACCTACCGCGTTGTTGTGGATGACGCGCAGAAGGATCAGATCAAGCCCGACCGCAGCAGCGCTTCGGCCGGCACGACCGTGACCATCAAGATCACCGAGGGCGTCAGCGTGGACGACATTCAGGTCGTCGGCAAGGACGGCAAGACCGTCGAGCTGACCAAGGTCAACGACACGACCTACACCTTCAAGATGCCCGCCTGCGACGTGAACGTCAGCGGCGCGGTGATCGACCTCCGCCTGAATACGACGGACCACTTCGCCTACATTCAGGGCTATCCCGACGGGACCTTCCAGCCCGGCGGCAGCCTGACCCGCGCGGAGGCCGCGACCATCTTCTACCGTCTGCTGCTCGACACGAGCCTGACGAAGAGCGTCAGCTTCTCCGACGTGAGATCCGGCAGCTGGTATGAGACCGCTGTGAAGACGCTCGCCTCCAAGGGCGTGCTCACCGGCTATCCCAACGGCACGTTCCAGCCGAACGCCTCCGTCACCCGCGCGGAGTTCTGCGCGATGGCGTCCCGCTTCTTCGCGCTGGAGAAGGGCACGGTGAAGTTCACCGACGTTCCCGAGACCTTCTGGGGCTACAAGTACATCGCGTCGGTCGTCGCCAAGGGCTGGCTGGCCGACAGCGAGGTCGCCTACAACCCCAACGGCGCGATCAGCCGTGCCGAGGTCGTGAGCATCGTCAACCGGATGCTCGGCCGCAGCGCGGACGCGGCGTTCCTGGCCAAGGGTGCCGACGGGCTCAAGTCCTTCACCGACGTTAAGACGGGCGACGCCTGCTATCTCGACGTCATGGAGGCCGCCAACGCCCACAACTACAAGCTCTCCGGCGGCAAGGAGACCTGGACGGGTCTGAAATAAGTCCTGACGGCAAGGCCGGCGATCTGACGAATCGCCGGCCTTCCTTCTTTTTCGCGAAAAGAGGATCTTTATCAAATCCGGCAGCCTGATAAAATTTTTTACAGCTTTCCGGGCGGTGATAAGTTTCTTATCACCGCACGATTTCTGCTGATTGTTCTTTTCTTCAAACCGCGGTATGCTTTCACCATCGAAAGGAAAACATACCGTTGGCTCCCAAGGTTTATTTGTGTTTCGTGAGCCGGCGGCCCTGTAAACAGTTGAAAGGAGAAATTGATTATGTATTATTCCAGCGGTAACTATGAAGCGTTTGCCCGTCCCAAGAAGCCCGAAGGCGTTGACAGCAAGTCCGCCTACATCGTCGGCAGCGGCCTTGCCGCGCTGACGGCCGCCTGCTATCTCGTGCGCGACGGCCAGATGAAGGGTGAGCACATCCACGTGCTTGAAAAGGGCAATCTCCCCGGCGGCGCGTGCGACGGCTACAAGTTCGAAAATCTCGGCTATGTGATGCGCGGCGGCCGCGAGATGGACAACCATTTTGAGGTCATGTGGGACCTGTTCCGCTCCATCCCCTCCATCGAGACCGAGGGCGTGAGCGTGCTTGACGAGTACTACTGGCTCAACAAGGAAGACCCCAACTACTCCCTCTGCCGCGCGACCGTCAACCGCGGTCAGGACGCGCACACCGACGGCAAGTTCGACATCTCCGACAAGGGCGCGATGGAGATCATGAAGCTCTTCTTCACCCCCAACGAGCAGCTACAGGACAAGAAGATCACCGACTTTTTCGATGACGAGGTCCTGAATTCCAACTTCTGGCTCTACTGGCGCACGATGTTCGCCTTTGAAAACTGGCACAGCGCACTCGAGATGAAGCTCTATATCCAGCGCTATATCCACCACATCGGGGGACTTCCCGACTTCACGGCGCTGCGCTTCACGAAGTATAACCAGTACGAGTCCATGATCCTCCCGATGGTCAAGTACCTCGAGAGCCACAACGTCCAGTTCCACTACGGCGTGCAGGTCGCAAACGTCGAGTTCGACTGCTCTGACCCCAAGCACAAGCTGGCTAAGCGCATCGACGTCATCCGCGACGGCAAGAAGGAGGCCATCGACCTCACGGAAAACGACCTCGTCTTCATCACGAACGGCGGCTGCGTCGAAAACTCCTCCATGGGCAGCCAGAACGAGCCCGCCGCGTACAACACCGAGCTCAAAGAGGGCGGCGGCTGGGATATGTGGCGCAAGATCGCCGCGCAGGATCCGTCTTTCGGTCATCCCGACAAGTTCTGCCACGACCCTGAGCAGACCAACTGGATGAGCGCCACCGTCGAGACCCTCGACCAGAAGATCATCCCCTATATCAAGAACATCTGCAAGCGCGACCCGTTCACCGGCCATGTCGTCACCGGCGGCATCGTCACCGTAAAGGATTCCTCGTGGCTCATGAGCTGGACGATCAACCGCCAGCCGCAGTTCCGCGACCAGCCCAAGGATCACTGCCTCGTCTGGGTCTACTCCCTCTTCACCGACAAGCCGGGCGACTATATCAAGAAGCCCATGCGTGACTGCACCGGCAAGGAGATCTGCATGGAGTGGCTCTACCACATCGGCGTACCCGAGGATCAGATTGAAGACCTCGCCGCGAACAGCGCCAACACCGTGCCCGTCATGATGCCGTATATCGATGCGTTCTTCATGCCGCGCGCCTACGGCGACCGCCCCAAGGTCGTGCCCGACGGCAGCGTGAACTTCGCCTTCCTCGGCCAGTTCGCCGAGACCCCGCGCGACACCATCTTCACCACCGAGTATTCCATGCGCACGGGCATGGAGTCCGTCTACACCCTGCTGAACGTCGACCGCGGCGTGCCCGAGGTCTGGGGCAGCGTGTATGACATCCGCTGCCTGCTGGATGCCACCGTGAAACTGCGCGACGGCAAGAAAATCACCGACATGGAGATGCCGCTGGTAGGCAAGCTGGCGCTGAAGGAAGCCCTGAAAAAGATCGAGGGCACCGAAGTGGAAAAGCTGCTGAAAGAGTATAATGTGATTTAAGCCCCTTATAAAAGGGAACAAGGCCCTGCCGAAAGGCAGGGCCTTGTTGTTTGTGATGTTAACCGCGTGCGGCGATGCACTCGATCTCCACCAGCGCACCCTTGGGCAGGGCGGCGATCTGCACGCAGCTGCGGGCGGGATACTCGTGGAAATACTGGGCATAGATCTGGTTCACGGTGCCAAAGTCGCCCAGGTCCTGCACAAAGACCGTGGTCTTGACAACGTTATCGAGCGTCAGTCCAGCCTCAGCCAATACAGCCTGCAGGTTCTTCAGGGACTGATGAGCCTGTGCCACTACGCCCTCAGCCAGAGCGCCGGTGGCGGGGTCAATACCCAGCTGGCCGCTGCAGTAGACGGTGCTGCCGGTGTCCACGGCCTGCACATAGGGACCAAGCGCGGCGGGTGCCTTATCAGATACAATACGCTTCATACAAAACAACTCCCTCTTATAATATGAAGATGGCCCTATTGTACGCGCGTTTGGGTGAAAAGTAAAGCCTCTTTATTGCTTTTTTC
>ERZ772883.1493-NODE-1493-length-17760-cov-2.846258_pt1 | contig 17760 bp, 14 predicted proteins | sample MGYA00580575_ERZ772883 | MGnify/ENA primary metagenome ERZ772883 (study PRJEB29015, sample SAMEA2737666) | human gut metagenome | biome: human gut; feature: human-associated habitat; material: faeces | place: China | collected 2012 ...
GGGGGGAATCGCTCTTTTCGGTCGCTTCCAAGCCGACCAGTCTGTCGCCGGGATATACATCAGCCTGGCGTGTCGTTTTGTATGGGACGACACCTGGCGTGTTGACCGATTCCCATTTGTTGGAGTTGCTGAATCCGGATCCCGACTCTCGTTATGATTTTTCGTGGGTGAAACCGGGGTTGGCTGTCTGGGACTGGCGTATCAACGGAGCTGTGTGGGATGGATTTACATACGGGATGTCTTATCCTTCCTGGGTACGAATGGTCGATTTCGCTGCCGAGCAGGGTTTCAAATACCTGGTGTTGGATGCCAATTGGTATGGACCGGAATTCGAATCGGATTCCGATCCGGTTAAAGGAGAAAAAGCGCAGGATGTGCAACGGCTGTTGAAATATGGAAAAGAGAAAGGTGTCGGAATCTGGCTTTATCTGAATGATGTCGGAGGTCGGAAATATCCGATAGAAAAGACCTTGAAACAGTATGGGGATTGGGGAGCAGTCGGGGTTAAATACGGTTTTATGAGCGGAACACAAGAAGAAAAGAACCGGTGGACGAAAAAGATCACGGAGCTTTGTGCTCAAAATCACTTGTTGGTCGATTTCCATGACGGTCCGGTTCATCCATACGGACAAATGCGTACTTGGCCGAACGCTGTGACACGCGAATATTGCCATGCCCAGTTGGACGGACATCATGTGTTCGAGCCTAAAACATTTGTGACGACCGTTTTCGTCAATATGGTTGCCGGTCCGATCGATATGAACAACGGAATGTTTGACCTTCGCCAAGGGCATACGACACGTGTGGACGAGAGTCAGCCGGTTCCTTCCACACTGGTTTCGGAAGCTGCCCGTACGTTGATTGCTTTTTCTGGCGTGACTATTTTGCCGGATATTCCAGAATACTACCGGAAGTACCCGGCTTTGTTGAACTTCCTGTCTGCCCAGAAGATGCCGTGGAAAGAGAGCCGTACCCTGGCCGGTGAAATCGGGGAGTATATCGTGATGATGCGTGAAACGGAGGATGCCTACTTAGTCGGTGCGGCCACGAATGAGTCCGGAAGGACGATAGATCTGCCTCTTTCTTTCTTGGAAAAAGGAAAATATACTGTTGAAGTCATCGAAGACGGCGACGATGCCCACTATCTGACAAACCGGGAAAGCTTGAAAGTTACGACTCGGCAACTGACAAACAATGATAAACTGACATTGAAGTTGGCTCCGGGCGGTGGTGCGTGTCTTGTTATTAAGAAAACTCCGTCCATGCGTGTTGGTGAGCAAGCGGCTTTTCCGCTTGTCAGCCCTTCCGGGAAAATTGGTCGAAAATAATTACTTCGTTCTTAACTTGAACGAACCTAATCAGATTGCGAACACTAGCTGGATCAAGCCCGGACAGGTAATTCGTGAAGTTACATTGACAACGGCTGGCAGTATGGCTAGTATTGATTTTGCCGCAGAAAACAATATAGCCTATGTGCTGTTTGATGCCGGTTGGTATGGGGCGGAAGAAGATGTGAAATCGGATGCGACCACCGTTACGGTTGATCCGGCCCGTTCGAAAGGACCGCTTGATTTGCCTAAAGTAATAGAATATGCCAATTCAAAAGGAGTTGGAATACTGGTTTATGTGAATAAAAAGGCACTGCATCAGCAACTGGATGAAATTCTGCCTTTATATAAGAAATGGGGGATCAAAGGTGTAAAATATGGTTTTGTGAATGTGGGCGACCAATACGCTACGGCATGGTTGCATCAGGCAGTACGCAAAGCCGCCAAATATGGATTGATGGTTGATATCCACGATGAGTATCGTTCGACAGGCTATTCGCGCACGTATCCGAATTTACTGACTCAGGAAGGTATCCGTGGCGACGAAGAAAGTCCGTCGCTGGACCAGGCCATCTATACATTATATAATCGCATGATCTGCGGAGCGGGTGACTATACCAATTGTTATTTTGCGGAAAGAGTCACGGAAAAGATGGGCGGACGTGCTGCCCAGTTAGCTAAATTAGTCGCTATTTACAGTCCCTGGCAGTTTGTCTATTGGTATGACCGTCCCGAAAAATCACCGAGACGCGCCGGTGGTGCAGGCTCTGCCGAGTCTGTGATCAAAACAGATGCTGAACCCGTTTCTATAATTCTATTCCGACCGTATGGGACGAAACTCGCTTCCTGGAGGGAGAAATGGGAAAATATGCTGTGGTCGCCCGCCGTTCGGGTTCCGATTGGTATGTAAGCATGTTGAATGCCGGAGACAAAAAACAAATCTCCTTACCCATTGATTTTCTGAAAAACAGAAAGGGCTATACCGCCACACTCTATTACCAGGCTTCCGAGGAGAAAAAGGATGTCGTCGATACCAAGAAAATCAGGTTGGAGAACCGCAATGAGGTTATCATTGATTTGGTCGGGAATAGCGGATGTGTGCTGCATTTTTCGATTCTTAATTTCCAATAGATTTATTTCAAATCACGTGGTAAGCCGGAGGGAATGTTCCTTCTCCGGCTTTCTTTTTATTTATCTGTTATCGGCTTCTTTTTTCCGATAAGAGGAAGGAGATATTCCCATAACTTTGGTAAAGACACGGGAGAAATAGGCCTGCTCCTCGAATCCGAGCCGCATCGCAATTTCGTTCAGTTTCATATCCGTAAGTTCGATATACTGACAGGCTTTCTGTATTTTTAGGCGTGTAAAGTAATTGATGGGGGAAGTACCCGTTTCTTTCTGGAATAAGGTGGAAAAGTGAGATTCCGAATATTTGAAATATTCCGCTAAATCTTTTAAGGTCAGATTGGTTTCCACGTGTTCTTGTAAGTAATAGATAACTCGCATCGAGAATGAATTTTCTTTGTGGGTCGGAAGATCGATATGGCGGAACTGTTCCTGAAAAATGAAAGTTGAGAGAAACGTATATAAGCACATGGATGAATAAGCCAGATATTCTTTTATGTAACCTCTGGCAAAACTACTGTATATCTCTTCGAATAGACGGATGCGGACGAGTTGCCGTACATGTTCGTCTGCTAATATTTCTTGAGGAGCGGGGTTGGGAGAAAGGAATGATTCGGTTAGCTTACCACAGAAATGAATCCAATAGATTGTCCAAGGATCATGGCTATCCGCCTCAAATGAATAAGGGACATGGGGGAGGTACGATGATATACTGATTTTTCTGTACGGGACTTCTCCCGCCGGGCCTTTTACCTATATGGAGAACAGTCCGGTTTCTTATAAACCGACCGGTTTTATCGGAGGGGCGGGACATGGTTGTATCTTTACGGCCGGTAGTGAGAACTATTGGAAAGCCGCGACCAATTCAATTTCCGTCCGGCATATGTTTGAACGCAGGGTCTCTTTCTATCCGTCCGGCTTTGATAAAGACGGCTATTTGTTTACGAACACCTATTTAGGAGATTACCCGATGTTCCTGCCCGGAGGAAAGGAACAGATCGCCGGTGAATATCAACCCGGGTGGATGTTGCTTTCGTATGGAAAAAAAGTGAGCGTATCTTCTTCGCTGGAAGGTTATCCGGCAGAAAATATAGTGGATGAGGACGCCCGTACGGCTTGGGTCGCCCAATCGAACCGTGACATGGAGTGGGCACAAGTAGATTTGCAACGGCTTTCGTCTATCCATGCTATTCAGGTGAATTTCGATGAATACGGGGCTAATCAAAAAGGTGCTGTCTCCGGAGTTTACCAGAGCTATCTGATTTACGCTTCGGTAAATGGCGAAGATTGGTCTTTGGTGGTGGACTATGGTACAAAGAAAACAGACACTCCTCATGATTATATCGAGTTTGAAGAACCGTTCAAAGCCCGGTATATCAAGTTGCAAAACAAGGAGTATATGGTGTCGGAAAATTTTTCCGTACGCGATTTGAGAATTTTTGGAAAAGGTCAGGGGAGTACTCCGCGTGCCGTAAATGATTTCACGGTGGAAAGGGATGAGGCCGATCCGTGCAAGGCGCGTCTTTGTTGGGAGGCTGTTCCGGATGCTCAGGGGTATATTGTCCGCTACGGAATAGCCGGAGACAAGTTGTATAATAATTTCCAGGTGATGGGAGAAAATACATTGGAAATCGGAAGTCTGAATAAAGGGGTTGCTTATTATTTTACGATAGATGCCTATAATGAGAACGGTATTACCCGGACTTCCCGGATAAAAGTTTGCCGTTAATCAACAGACTTCTTTTTACCTCTTCAGCTTTCCCACAAACATCAGGTTATTGTCGTTCTCATGGAGCGTAGTGGCCAATTCTTTCAGTTGGGCTTTCGCTTCGGGAGGACATTTGCCGGAGGCGAGATGGGCTTCGATCATATCCTGAAGTGCAGCCGGTTCGACATTGAAAATGAATCTGCCCTTGTTGAAGCGGTTGTTCGGATTGGGAATCGGGAGATTCCCGTAGAAGTCGTTGACCAGGTGATATTGGGAAGATGACATTTTCATCTTATCTACCAGTATGTCTCCTCCGGGTGTGAACCGGCCTTTATCCCAAGTGTAGTAATGGATGAGGATATGATTGGGCAGTTCCGTGTAGATATGGATAGGTTTTTGAGCAAAACCGGGGAAGTTCATCGTGAAACGGGGGATCAGCTTGTTTGCTTCCGTATCGTATGTGAAAGTCGTGTCGATGCCGGTATAAAAGAAGTCGAATATTCCGGTATTCCGGTAGGAAAATATCTCATTGTCGAAATTTCCTGCCAACATATAGTCGAGTGCCGGTATTTGTGATAGGATGTTCCCGTTCGTGTCCATCCGGAAAGCGATCGGCGTCCCTTCTTCAAAAGGCATGTGTACGACCGAGAGCGTACCGTCGGCATTGACCTCGATTTTCGGTTTGTTGATTTGTCCGGGAAGATTGATATCTTTTATCCATTTCCCGTCAAGGCCGTACATCATGATTTTCTTCCCATAAAAGAGAGAGAGGAATATATGGCCGCCTCGTTCGTCGATACTCCCGTCGTAGATAGTCACCGGATACTCGCCCGGTCCGTTTCCCATTGCACCTATGTTGCAGAGGAATTTTCCGTCCTTGTCGTATAGCTTGACCACGTTGGATTGCTGCCGTACGCAAATGTAGTTATCGCTCACCTCGATCCACCAGGCCTTGAACAGGGCCTCGTCGGAGGTTTCAAAACGCACGATCCGGCAATCTTCGACCAGTTCGCTAAGTGGGATATCAATCGTATCGCCTGCCGCTTTCAGGTCGCAGATGTAAAGCGGGCCGTCCGGGTTTTCGATTATCCTGACACTGCCGTCGTCAGTTACCAACGATTTCGGAACGGAGGAATTACAACTTGCAAGGCTTGCCAGAAGGAAAACGATAGCGGGAAGGAATGCTTTTGTTTTCATATTCACGTAGATTTAAGTGATTATAAAAACAAAGGTATGAATAATTCGTAGATACGAACTATTCATACTTATATAATAATTAAATGATTAATGTAAATTAACGAATGAACAACAGTTCCCTATATTTCGGCAACGGCCACATCTGGTTATCGACCATCAGCTCCAGGTCGTCGATGTGGCTACGGATTTCGTCCAGATAGGGAGCGACGGTATCATGGTAAGCGATCGCTTTGGTACGCAAATCCGTGATACGGTTTGCTTTTTTGCGGGCTTCCACCATTTCGTCCACCATGCGAGTGACGGAACAGATATGTCCGGCAATCTTGCGAACTAGGCGTCGGGGCTCTTCCGACATATCGTCATATTCCGGATATCCGCCGAAAGTCTCTTTCAGCTTGGCGATGTTGTCCAATAGCAATGACTGGTAGCGGACGGCAACCGGGATGATATGGTTGAGCGATAGGTCGCCAAGGACACGAGCTTCGATCTGTACCTTTTTGATATAGATTTCCCATTTCACTTCGTTGCGGGCTTCCAATTCCTTTTCGCTCAGTACACCCGTTTCCTTGAACATCCGGATAACTTCCGGTTTCAGGTAAGCATCGTATTGTAACGGAACGCTGTTTTCGCAATCCAGGCCGCGGCGGGCAGCTTCTTCCTTCCATTCGTCGCCGTAGCCGTTCCCGTCGAAACGGATCGGTTTGGATTCCTTGATATAGGCTTTCAGCACTTCGAAGATGGCGGCCTCTTTGCTCTTTCCTTCGGCACGCAAGGCTTCGACATCCTGTTTGAACTGGTGGAGCTGGTAGGCTACGGCAGAGTTCAGTGCCAACATCGCTGAACCGCAGTTGGCCGACGATCCCAATGCACGGAATTCGAAACGGTTTCCGGTGAAAGCAAAAGGAGAGGTGCGGTTACGGTCCGTATTGTCTAACAGCAGTTCGGGGATCTGTCCGAAGCCGAGATGCAGGCGTTTCTTGTCGTCCACCTCGATAGCGTCTTCGATGGAACAGTTCTCGAACTTGTCCAGAATTTCGGTGATCTGTGTTCCTAAGAAGGATGAGATGATGGCGGGAGGCGCTTCGTTGGCGCCCAGGCGGTGCGCGTTGGTAGCCGAAGCGATACTGGCTTTCAGCAAGGCGTTGTATTTATAAACGGCCATCAGCGAGTTGACCACGAATGTGATGAAACGCAGGTTGTCTTCCCGGTCCTTTCCCGGAGAGAAGAGGTTGATGCCCGTATCGGTTCCCATCGACCAGTTGCAGTGCTTACCCGAACCGTTCACACCCATAAAAGGCTTTTCGTGGAGCAGCACGCGGAAGTTGTGGCGGCGGGAGACACGTTTCATCACTGACATCAACAACTGGTTATGGTCGTTGGCGAGGTTGCATTCCTCGTAAATAGGCGCTAGCTCGAACTGGTTCGGGGCAACCTCGTTATGGCGTGTCTTGACCGGGATGCCCAACTTGTAGCATTCTGTTTCCAGGTCTTTCATAAACTCCTGTACACGGGAGGGAATGGCTCCGAAATAGTGGTCGTCCAATTGCTGGTTCTTCGCGCTTTCGTGTCCTAAGAGAGTACGTTCCGTCAGCGACAGGTCGGGACGGGCGGAATAGAGGTCTTCGTCTACCAGGAAATACTCCTGTTCCCAGCCTAAATAGGTGATGACTTTATTGACGTCTTCGTTGAAATAATGGCAGACATCTTTGGCTGCCTTGTTCAAGGCTTCGATGGAGCGGATCAGCGGGGTCTTGTAGTCCAGCGCTTCACCGGTATAGGCGATGAATACGGTCGGGATACACAAGGTGTCGTCTACGATAAACGCAGGTGAGGAGGGGTCCCAGGCCGAATAGCCGCGGGCTTCGAACGTGTTGCGCAATCCGCCGTTGGGGAAGCTGGATGCGTCCGGCTCCTGTTGTGCGAGCAGCTTGCCGCTGAATTCTTCGATCATGCCGCCGCCGCCGTCATGTTCGACGAATGCGTCGTGCTTTTCGGCTGTCCCGTCGGTAAGAGGCTGGAACCAGTGTGTGTAATGTGTGACTCCTTTTTCCAGTGCCCACATGCGCATGCCGGCAGCCACATGATTGGCTATTTCGCGGTCGATAGGGGTTCCGTTGTCGATGGCATGGGTCAGGGCTTTGTAGGTTTCCTTGGAGAGATACTTTTGCATTGCCTTCCGGTTGAAGACGTTCTCACCATAATATTCGGATACTTTCTGATTGGGAGTAATGGCTTCCACTGCCTTTCGGTTGGATGCTTTCTCCACTGCATTGAAGCGTGAGATTGACATACAGATTGTTTTTATGTTATACCGGCTGCAAAGATACATGCAATTCTCCATGAATGCTTTCATCCGGTAGTTAAAAATAGATGAGTAGGAAACGATTTGTCCCGGCGCATCCCGTTCGGCAATGCACCAGCTTCTCTAAAGCTATGCATTAGGTTGCGTAACCCATAGCTTTAGCCTTCATAAAGCATAGCTTTACGGTAGCCTTTTTGGGGTGTCTGTCCTTTCGAATGAGGGCGTAAATGAAGATTCAAACATTTCATCGCGTGGGATAAATAAAAAAGGTGTATTAAGAAATGCTATTATTGATTATCAGTGATTTATGGTGATAGGTGATAGGTAAACCCCCGTTTCTGTAAAAGTTTAGGAAAAATGAATTAAAAAACGCCGCCTTTAAGGTGACGTTTTTTAATTCAAACTCAGAAAAGTTTTACAAAAAGGCCTTTTCACCTATCACCTATCACCCGATCAGAACAAACTCCAGGCTACTGTCAATCCTGCCATGACGATCGCTACCATGCTCATCAGCTTGATCAGGATGTTGAGGCTGGGACCGGAGGTGTCTTTGAACGGGTCGCCGACCGTATCGCCTACGACTGTCGCCTTATGGGCTTCGCTGCCCTTGCCGCCGTGGTTTCCTTCTTCGATATGTTTCTTGGCGTTGTCCCAGGCGCCTCCCGAATTGGCCATGAAGATCGCCAGTACGAACCCGGTGCTCAGGCCGCCGATCAGCAGTCCGACCACTCCTGTCACTCCGAATATCAGACCGGTGAGGATCGGTGCGATGATGGCTAACAGGGAAGGGGTCACCATCTCATGTTGTGCCCCTTTTGTCGAGATGGCCACGCAACGGGCGTAATCGGGTTCGGCTTTTCCTGTTAGTATTCCGGGGATTTCACGGAACTGGCGGCGTACTTCCTCCACCATGTGTCCGGCTGCCCGTCCGACTGCATTCATTGTCAACCCGCAGAACATGAAAGCCATCATGGAGCCGAGGAACATCCCCGCCAACACCTTCGGGTTCATAAGTGTGACATCATAATAGATCATAAAGTCGGAGAAAGAGGCTTTTGATACCTCGATGGCTTTGCCGTCGGAAAATGTCAGGACTGTTTCGCCCAATCGGAGCAAGCCTATTTTAATCTCTTCCACGTAAGAAGCCAGCAATGCCAGGCCCGTCAAGGCTGCCGAGCCGATCGCAAACCCTTTGCCTGTTGCGGCGGTCGTGTTGCCTAAGGAGTCGAGCGCATCCGTACGTTTGCGTACTTCCTTGCCCAAGCCGGACATTTCCGCATTGCCGCCGGCATTGTCGGCAATCGGCCCGTAAGCGTCCGTAGCCAAAGTGATCCCTAATGTCGAGAGCATCCCGACGGCGGCGATGCCGATGCCGTACAACCCCATCCCTACATTGTTGAAATCGAAGCCGGAAGCAAAAAGGAACGAACAGATGATCCCGGCTACTACGGCCAGTACCGGAATGGCGGTCGATAGCATGCCCAGCCCCAAGCCGGAGATAATCACCGTTGCCGGTCCGGTCAGTCCGGCCTCTGAAACCCGCTGGGTGGGCTTATAAGACTGGGAAGTATAGTATTCCGTCGATTGGCCGATCACGATCCCTACCAACAATCCGATTATAACCGAACAACTGATCCAGAACCAATTGTCCAACTCTAACAAATAAAGAATGCCGAAAGTGGAGAGGGCGATCAACACGGAACTTAGGTTTGTCCCTATGGCAAGCGCTTTCAGCAGCTCACGTATAGTCGCATTTTCCTTCGTGCGGACGGCGAAGATGCCGATGATCGACAATACGATCCCGACCGCAGCGATCAGCATCGGCGCCACAACCGCCTTATATTGCATCTCCACATCGCCGGACGCTACGAATGCGGCAGCACCCAATGCGGAGGTTGCCAGAATGGAACCGCAATATGATTCGTACAAATCCGCCCCCATGCCGGCCACATCTCCGACGTTGTCTCCCACATTGTCGGCAATGGTTGCCGGGTTGCGCGGGTCGTCTTCGGGGATGCCGGCTTCGACTTTGCCGACCAGGTCGGCTCCGACATCGGCCGCTTTTGTGTAGATACCACCGCCGACACGGGCGAAGAGTGCCTGTGTGGAAGCTCCCATCCCGAAGGTCAGCATGGTGGTGGTTATGATGGTCAGTTTATGTGTGGCATCCATCGTTTCTGCCGGAATGCAGATATTCAATAATATGTACCAGAACGAAATGTCCAGCAAGCCGAGGCCGACGACAACCAGCCCCATTACGGCACCGCTCCTGAAAGCAACCTGCAAGCCGCTGATTCAGGCTCTCGTGGGCGGCATTGGCGGTACGGGCGGATGCGTAAGTAGCCGTCTTCATTCCTAAGAAACCGGCAAGGCCAGAGAAGAAACCGCCGGTCAGGAAAGCGATCGGAACCCATTCGTTTTGTACTCCGAATCCATACGCCATGATGGAGAACAAAACCACCAGGGCGAGAAACACCGAAGCGACAACCTTGTATTGTTGTTTCAGGTATGACATAGCCCCTTTGCGTACGTGCCGGGCTATTTTTGCCATTAACTCCGTCCCTTCACTCTCTTTCATCATCTGCCTGAAGAAGAACCAAGCAAATACCAGTGCCAGGATGGAGGCTACCGGTATGATCCAAAAAATAGGTGTAATCATAGCAATGAGATTTAAAATTAATACGAATTTAATCGTTTTGACACTTAGCGTCTTACGATCCTTTATTGTTCATCTGTAAATATAACAAAAATAAAGAAGTAGAGAAACTTTTTCGTAAATAATAATGTTTCATTCTAAAAAAAACAGCATATTTGTCACAGAATAAGAATGAAAACGCAAATGACGGAAGAAACGAACCATAATGCCTATAAATTAGGCTTGGCTCTGAGCGGAGGAGGAGCGAAAGGTTTCGCTCATATCGGAGTTTTTAGATTACTGGAAGAATGCGGTCTGAAGCCGGATATCATCGTTGGTACGAGTGTCGGTTCGTTGATGGGTGCTTTGTTTGCCGATGGCTATACGTCCGACGAAATTAAAGAACTCTTTACCGGACGTGAGTTTTCCGAATTCGCCCAGTTGCAAATCCCGAAATCGGGATTGTTCGACAGCAAGCGGTTCCGCTATTTTCTTCGTCGTCATTTGAGGGCTAAAACGTTTGAAGAGCTGAAAACTCCTCTGGTTGTCGTGGCGACCGATCTTGACAATGGCGAGAGCCATGAGTTTCGTAGCGGCCCCATCGTAGAGGCGGTGACCGCTTCCTGTAGTATTCCGATTATCTTTAGCCCGGTCGTGATAAACGGAGTGCATTATGTTGACGGAGGTCTTTTCCATAATTTCCCGGTTTCGATCATCCGTGAAGAGTGTGAACGTATCATCGGTGTGAATGTCAGTCCCCTTGTCCCGCAAAAGTACAAGCAGACGATTTTCCATATCGCGGAACGTTCCTACCACTATATGTTCCGGGCAAACACGTTGGAGGACCGCGAGATGTGCGATGTCCTGATCGAGGCGGAGGAGTTCGGTATGTATAAGACATTCGATCTGGAAAATGTGGATGAGATCGCGGGTATCGGATATGCTGCGGCGATCCGGGCATTCGAGGTCGTGATAAAAGAAAATAAATATGAAACCTTGGTGAACGCTATTATGGCAAGAAGAAACAACGCCTTGATGCCATAGTTTTTTCCGGAAGTTCCGGTGTTCACTCCAAATATTAACTAAGTTGGCAAATAACGCGATGAAACAGGCAAATAAGATGGTAATATATCAGGTCTTTCCACGTTGGTTTGGAAATATGAAATCATCCCTGGTGAAGAATGGAAGTAAAGTTGAAAACGGAGTAGGAAAGTTTTCGGACTTTACGCCGGTTGCTTTGTCCAAGATTAAGGAGTTGGGAACCACCCATATCTGGTATACCGGAGTGATCGAACATGCAACGAATACTGATTATACGGCTTACCAGATACGAAGAGACCATGCGGCAGTCGTAAAGGGGAATGCCGGCTCGCCTTATGCGATCAAAGATTATTATGATATAGACCCGGACCTGGCCGATAATGTGCCTGACCGTATGAAAGAATTCGAATCGCTGGTCAGAAGGACGCATGAAGCCGGAATGAAAGTAATCATCGATTTCGTACCTAATCATGTGGCCCGCCAGTATTATTCGGATGCCAAGATGGCATATGTGGAAGACTTGGGGCAAAAAGACAATACTTCGAAAGCTTTCGATCCTAATAATAATTTCTATTATATACCGGGGCAGACTTTGTGTCTGCAATTCGGTGCTCAGCAGGAAGATTTTGAATATAGTGAATTTCCGGCGAAAGTCACGGGGAATGATTGCTTCAGTACCTGTCCCGGACAAAACGACTGGTATGAGACGGTCAAGTTGAATTATGGTGTTGATTATGTGAACGGCCGTACCCTGCATTTTGATCCGGTTCCCAATACATGGGCGAAGATGCTGGATATCCTGCTTTTCTGGGCGGAAAAAGGGATAGACGGTTTCCGGTGCGATATGGCGGAAATGGTTCCGGTTGAATTCTGGAACTGGGTGATCCCGAAGGTGAAACAGGCTTATGATGTTTGTTTTATTGCCGAAGTTTATAATCCGGCAGAATATCGCAATTATATCTGGAACGGACATTTTGATTATTTGTATGATAAGGTCGGACTGTACGATACGGTACGGGCGGTCATGTGTAACCAGGCTCCGGCAAGCAATATCTCCGGATGCTGGCAGTCACTCGAAGGCATCCAGCATAATATGTTGAACTTCCTTGAAAACCATGACGAGCAGCGTATCGCTTCTTACTTCTTTGCCGGTGATCCGCGTCCGGGAATTCCGGGGATGATCGTGTCGGCTATGATGAATACCAATCCGGTGATGATCTACAGCGGACAGGAGTTCGGAGAGCCGGGAATGGACGATGAAGGGTTCAGCGGACGTGATGGGCGCACGACGATTTTTGATTACTGGAGTCTTGCCAGCTTGCGTAACTGGATAAACGAGGGAGCTTTCGATGGCGGCAAACTGACTGCCGAACAACGGCAGTTGCGCGAGGTGTACGCAAAGATCTTGAATATATCAAAGTCCGAACGGGTTATCACGGAAGGAGTTTTCTATGATTTGATGTATGCAAACCTGAGCAATCCGTATTTTAATTCACACCGTCAATTCGTGTTCATGCGTAAATATCAGAATGAAGTGTTGTTAGTGGTGGTCAACTTTGACAAGGCAGAGCAGACGGTACGCATCCAAATTCCTGACGAGGCATTCAAGGCACTTGATTTCGGGGACAACAAAGCTGCCGTACAGACCGATCTGATGACTGGAGAGAACTGTATCAGCACATTGACGGCTGCTTGGCCCTATCAGGTCGTTATATCTGCTTATTCCGGTCGTTTACTGAAGTTTACATATTGATTTATGATTTATGGTTTGTGATTTATGATCTGCTCTGACCGATGTGTTTGGTAATAAATCATAAATCATAAATCATAAATCATAATTGTTTTGTACCTTTGCACTCACAATTCAAATCTATTTACTTAAGATAAATATTCGGAATAATGAGTGCACAAACTCCTTTCTTGGTGTTTTCGGGAACTAACTCCCGGTATCTTGCAGAGAAAATTTGCAATAGTCTTGGTTGTCCGCTGGGACAGATGAACATTCAACACTTTGCCGATGGTGAATTTGCCGTCTCTTATGAAGAGTCGATTCGCGGTCGCGATGTATTCCTGGTACAATCAACGTTTCCTAACTCTGATAATCTGATGGAGCTTCTCCTGATGATCGATGCTGCCAAGCGTGCTTCAGCACACTCTGTAATCGCAGTTATTCCTTATTTCGGTTGGGCACGTCAGGATAGAAAAGATAAACCGCGTGTTTCTATCGGGGCCAAGCTGATCGCAGACATGCTGAGTACTGCCGGTATCGACCGCTTGATTACGATGGACCTGCATGCCGATCAGATTCAGGGATTCTTTAATGTTCCGGTCGACCACTTGTATGCATCTTCCATTTTCCTGGATTACATTAAAACATCATTGCCTCTGGATAACCTGTGTATCGCTACACCGGATGTTGGAGGAACTAAACGTGCCAGCAGTTATTCCAAATACCTGGGTTTGCCGATGGTTATTTGCCACAAGTCACGTCTGCGTGCCAATGAAGTGGCCGAAATGCGTATCATCGGTGATGTGAAAGGTTTGGATGTACTTTTGATCGACGATATGGTGGATACGGCCGGTACTATTACGAAGGCTGCCAACCTGATGCTCGAAAACGGTGCTAAATCCGTGCGTGCCATCGCCAGTCATGCCGTTATGTCCGACCCGGCTTCTACACGTGTAGACCAGTCTGCTTTGACTGAAATGATCTTTACGGATTCTATCCCTTATGCAAAGAAATGCGAAAAGGTGAAAGTGTTGTCTGTTGCCGATATGTTTGCCGAAGCCATCCGTCGTGTTTGTAGCGGTGAATCTATCAGTTCTCTGTATACTATTTAATTAATGCATATATCAAGGAAAGGCTGCTATCCTGCGGGATGAGCAGCCTTTTTATTTCCATATGATTCTTAACTTTGTCTGCATGAAAAAGAGCGAGAACCTTCTCGCTTGATATGATTAAGATGAATTATTGGTTTAATCTATAGGTCAGAATGGATCAGCATGCGTACCGGTATCGGTAAAAAGGAGTATAAGCTCTGTTTCGTTTTGGCTCCAGACTAATAACCGGTCTGATTATATAATGGCACTCCCATAGACCGTCATACTTATGTTTTTACCGTTTCTTTTTTACTTGTTGCCTCCATCTTTACTTAATTTGAATATTACGGCCAAAAATAATAATTAGCAATTTGCCTATTTCTCTTCATCAATAATCATGCCACTGCCGAGGCAAAGACGATGGTCTTTGTCGTAGACTACTCCGTACTGTCCGGGGGCTATTCCTTGGATTTTGTTGTCGGATTCGATGCGGTATAAGTCTCCGATGCGACGGATGCGGCCGTGTGTGAAGTCCGGTGTGTGACGGATCTTGAAAGTGATCTCTTTCTCGTCCTCAAATTCTCCCCATGGGTCTTCGGTGATGAAGTCGAAGCCGTGCATGTTGATAATCTTGCCGTACTGTGTTTCCGGATCATAACCGTTGGAAACATAGATAATGTTCCGCTTGATGTCCTTTTTGATAACGAACCACGGTCCTCCGCTTAAGCCTAAACCCTTACGCTGTCCGATGGTGTGGAACCAGTAGCCGTTGTGTTTGCCTAACACTTTGCCTGTTTCCAGTTCGACGATCTTTCCGGTTCGTTTGCCCAGGTAGCGTTCGATGAAATCATTATAGTTGATCTTGCCTAAGAAGCAGATTCCCTGGCTGTCTTTCCGTTTGGCACTCGGCAGTTTTTGTTGTTCGGCTATAGCTCGGACTTCGCTTTTCATGAGATGTCCGATCGGGAACATTAATTTCTGTATTTGCAAACGGGTGATTTGGCCAAGGAAGTCGGTCTGATCTTTTACCGGATCCTTGGCGGTGGAAAGCCATACTTTACCGTCTATCTCGGTTGTCGTGGCATAATGGCCGGTCGCTATTTTATCGAAATCCTTTCCCCATTTCTCTTCGAAGCAGCCGAATTTGATATATTTATTGCACATCATATCCGGGTTGGGGGTGAGTCCGCGTTTTACGGAATCAATGGTGTAGCTCACGACACGATCCCAATATTCGTCGTGCAAGGAGACGATTTCAAACCGGCAACCGTACTTCTTGGCGATATAAGAGGTGATTTCAATATCTTCTTCGGCAGGGCAGTCTATATATCCGTCTTTATCTTCCATGCCGATACGGATATAGAAAATGGTAGGATTGTATCCTGCCTCTTTCAACTGGTGGACGACTACGGAGCTATCTACTCCTCCCGAAACTAATGCTGCGATTTCCATATTTTTACAGTGAATAAGAATTGTACAAAGGTACGGTAAATTTTTCAATTAAAACAGGAGAGATACTTTGGGTGCATCGATTACCGATAAGATACATGTCGGAACGACGAAAAATTATTGGCAGTATCTTTCGGAAATGTTGGGTTTGGAACTGCTCGATTACGGTATTATATCTAGCCGGACGAATCTTATTCTACCTGAAGGGATAGTAGTGACGATTTGATAGAATTGAAAGAGCGATTCTTGTTGGGATACTTTTAACCTGCAAAACATTTTTCATCTCATCGGAATTGCTTATTTTCGCATCCATAATAGTTCTCTTTTATGAATGTAGACATAACAGATTTAAAGACGGTCCGTTTGAGTCAGGACGGGAGTGCTGTGATTATCTTGGACCAGACCTGCTTGCCGGGATCTGAAGTCTATGTTTCCCTTTCTTCTGCAGAAGAGATTTGGGAGGCTATATATAGATTAAAGGTGCGCGGGGCGCCGGCTATCGGGATAGCTGCTGCCTATGGCATTTATGTTTGTAGCCGACAGATTGCGGCAAACACTTATGGTGGTTTTTGCAGTGAGTTTCTCCGAATCAAGGATTATCTGGCATCTTCTCGCCCTACTGCGGTCAACTTGGTTGCGGCTTTGGACCGGATGGAAAAAGTTGTGGTCGCCCATTCTGTGAATCCTGTTCCGGAAATAGTGGAACTGTTGCGTGTCGAGGCGGAGGCGATCCGGGCGGAAGATGTGGCTGCTTGCCGTAAGATAGGAGAGAACTGCTTGTCCTTGTTGCGCCCGGGAATGGGAATCCTGACACATTGCAATGCCGGTCATTTGGCGGTATCGGAATATGGAACGGCTCTCGCTCCGGTTTATTTAGGAGAAGAACGTGGATATGGCTTTAAGGTGTTTGCCGATGAAACGCGTCCGCTGTTGCAGGGTGCACGCCTGACGGCCTACGAATTGCAGAAGGTGGGTGTGGATGTTACCTTGATTTGTGATAATATGGCGTCGGCCGTCATGCGGAAAGGCTGGGTACAGGCTGTCGTGGTCGGTTGCGACCGGGTCGCGGCAAATGGTGATACGGCTAATAAGATCGGAACTTCGGGAGTGGCGATCCTGGCTCGTTATTACGGTATTCCTTTTTATGTGTTAGGTCCGACATCCACTATTGATTTGAATTGTCCGGATGGGGATTCGATCGTGATAGAAGAACGGAATCCCAAGGAAATTACGGATATGTGGTATGCTTCGCGGATGGCTCCTGAAGGGGTGAAAGCTTATAATCCGGCTTTTGATGTAACTCCTCACGACTTGATAACTGCGATTATAACCGAAAAAGGTATTGCTTATCCTCCTTTCCGTCTGGAGGATTTCTGAAAAATATTTACGGAAAGTTTTGCTAATCCCGAAACAATCAGTAATTTTGCTGCCCAATTTGTGGATATAGTAATTAAACAATATAATAAATTAAATTATGATCGTAGTTCCATTAAAAGAAGGCGAAAACATTGAAAAAGCGCTGAAGAAATTCAAAAGAAAGTTCGAAAAAACAGGTGTAGTAAAAGAATTGAGAAACCGTCAGGCTTTCGAAAAACCCTCTGTAGCAAAGAGAAAACAAACTATGCGTGCTGTTTACGTTCAGCAATTACAGCAGGTAGAAGAATAAAAATACAAAATCTATCTGCCAGGCTTGTTTTATTGGATTCTTATTCTTATTTTCGTTGCATAAAAGTTGATGCAACGTGAATGTGCTGATTGATTCATTTTTAGATTATCTTCGGTATGAGCGGAATTATTCCGAATATACGATTAATGCTTATTTCAAAGATTTACAGCAGTTTGAAGATTTTGTAAAAGAGAAGAAGGAAGGCATATTTGTGCCGGAGGAAGTTGATACGGATATTGTACGGAATTGGATTATATCTTTGTTGGATAATAAGATTTCGCCCGTATCTGTCAACCGGAAGTTGAGTTCTTTGAAATCTTTTTTTAAATTCCTTATGAAGCAGGGATTCGTTTCTGTAAACCCGTTACGGTTTGTGACCGGTCCGAAAACAAAGAAACCGTTACCTACTTTTGTAAAAGAAAAGGATATGGAAGAGTTGTTGGATGGAGACGGGTTTGATGAGGATTTTGAAGGGGTGAGGGATCGTCT
>ERZ772883.1498-NODE-1498-length-17709-cov-6.880594_pt1 | contig 17709 bp, 18 predicted proteins | sample MGYA00580575_ERZ772883 | MGnify/ENA primary metagenome ERZ772883 (study PRJEB29015, sample SAMEA2737666) | human gut metagenome | biome: human gut; feature: human-associated habitat; material: faeces | place: China | collected 2012 ...
CGGAGTCGTAGACGGCCTGCACAGCCTTCAGGAAGTTGTCGGTGGTCCAGGTGTGATTCTCAGCATCCACGTACTGCATGGCGTCGGCAGCCTCAAACACGGTCTTGTTGATGGCCATGCAGTGGGCGGTCATGCAGAGCGGGAACTCGTAGTAAGCACCGGAGGAATCCTTGCAGGCGGACTCAACGCTGGCGCTGATGTCGGCCTTCTGGTCATCGGTCCACAGGTCGCTCAAGTCGACCATCAGGCCCTTGGCACCCCAGTTGGCGACCAGACGCTCGGGGCCTTCCATAACGAGGTCGGGTGCGCTGCCGCCCTCGATGGCGGTGTTGACCTGGTCGTCGCCGTTGGTGTAGTCAAGGTACTCGACCGTGACGTGGATGTCGGGATACTGGGCGTTGAAGTCAGCCAGCAGTGCATCGACGGACTCGGAGTCGCCCCACTTGCCGATGGGGTAGGTCCACAGGGTAATATCAGCGGCCTGGCCGGCCTTGGTGGACTCTGCGGGAGCGGCGGCCTCGGTGGAGGCGGCGGTGGAAGTGCTCTCGGCGGGGGCAGTGGAGGTGGAACCGCCGCCGCAGCCTACCAACAGGCTGGCAGCCATACCGGCGGCCAAAATCGCGGATACTTGCTTTTTCATACGTTGTTCTCCTTTTTGCCTTTCGGCCTTGTTGGGGGGCATCATCGTTCTGTGTCCCTCGTGATGTCTCTATTTTAGAAAATTTATTTCATTTTGTAAAGATGTGAAATAGCCAAGAAAAACGGCTGTTTCTGTACAGGCTGCACAAAATTGGCTGTATATAGTGCAAAATGCGTGCAAAAATACAGCGATTTCGTTGGTTTGCGGATGAAAAGTATTTCTTTTGCAGTTGTTACAAAATGAAAACAAGTTCCAAAAACAGAAGACTTACTCTGCGCACAGGCGGAAACCAGCAGGCAAAAAAGGCGCTCACCCATAAAATTTATGGAAAAGCGCCCTTGAGGCGGCCTTGGAATACTCCTTTCCCTGCGAAAATGAAAAATGTCAAATGAGGCATTCGTTTCGAGGAACTTTGCCTATTTTTTGCACAAATGCACAAAAATGGGTCGCAAAAACTGGAAGATAGTCACTTGCAACGAAGGCATTTTCCCTATATAATAAATGAAAGAAATAACTTTTCATTTTTAAGGGAGCCTCTTTTATGACTTATGAAAACATGACCCGCCGCCGCGTGCTTTGCTACGGCGATTCCAACACCTACGGCTATGACCCGGCCAGGGATGGACGTTACGGCGACGACGAGCGCTACCCCATGGTGCTGCAAAATCTGCTGGGCGACGGCTGGTCGGTGATTGAAGAAGGCCTGCCCGGCCGCACGGCCGTGTTTGACGATGCCATCACCGAGGGAATGAACGGCCTGGCGCTCATCACGCCGATTTTGATGAGCCACGCGCCGCTGGACACCGTGACCATCATGCTGGGCACGAACGACAGCAAGAACCGGTTCGACTGCAGCTCTTATTTGATCTCGCTGGGCATTGTGCGGCTGGTGAAAAAGGCGCTGCACACCGAGTGCTGGCGCGACAACGCCAACCCAGATGTGCTGGTCATCGTGCCGCCGTCCATCACGCCGGAGTACGACAAGCTGAAATTCCGCGAGGAAATGGGCCCCGGCTGCCACGAACGCTGCGCGGGCATCGCCGCCCGGCTGAAACCGATGCTCGAGGGCATGGCCCATGTGCGGTTCCTGGATGCGAACACCCTGCCCGGGGCGGGATGTTCGGATGTGGATGGGATGCACATGACGCTGGAGGCCCACAAAGTTCTGGCCGAAGCCTTGCAAAAGGAACTGACGGGCAGTACACTATAATGCTAGGGGCGGAGCATTGCACTGTCCCTGCGGCAGCAATCTATTATCAGAAAAATACACCGGAAAGGATCCATCCACCATGGTTGAGCAGAGTTTTTGGGAGATGCTGCGCACCAAGCGCGACAGCCTGACAAAATCGGGCATCATCGTCGCGGATTACTTATTGCAGCACGCAGAGGACGCACAATACCTGTCCATCTCGTCGCTGGCGAAGGCCTGCGGCGTGGCGGAGGCTACGATTTTCCGATTCTGCCGCTCGCTGGGGTTTGATGGGTACAATGAAATGAAGATCGCGCTGGCCAAGGCGACGGCCACGGCCCTGCCGGTCACGCTGAAGCTGGAGCCCGGCGTGGACACCCAGACCCTTTGCACCCACGCCTACAATACGGCCATCGAGGCGCTGAACGGCACCCGCAGCGCCCTGGACCCCGACGCCATCGACCGTGCGGCCACTCTGTTGCAGCGGGCACGGCAGGTGTATTGCTTCGGCCAGGGCGGCAGCCAGGTGTTGGCAAATGACATCTGGGCGCGGTTTTCCACGATTACCACCAAGTTCCACACGGCGGGGGACAGCCATATGCAGGCGATCACCGCCAGCCTGATGGGGCCGGAAGATGTGGTGCTGTTCGTCTCCTACTCCGGTGCAACGCGGGACATGATGGACACACTGCACCTGGCCAAGGAAAACGGCGCAAAGGTGATTTTGATAACCCATTACGACGACGCGCCCGGTGTGGCGCTGGCAGACGTGGTGCTGCTGTGCGGTGCCAAGGAAAGCCCGCTGGACTCCGGCAGTATGCCGGTCAAGCTGGCCGTGCTGTTTGTGGCAAACGTGTTGGTGCTGCGCTACACGCTGGACAATCAGGAACTGGCGAATCTGTCTCTGACAAGAACGAGCCACGCGCTGGCGAATAAGCTGCTGTAAAAGAAAGAGCCTTCCCCTAAGGGAAAAGCCACGCAAACAATAACCGCCCGGCATCATTGCGATGCCGGGCGGTTACTTTTTTGTCAGGTTAGGCGTAATTTTTTAAAATCCCATAGGCGGCGGCGACAAGGGCGACAGGCACCAGCAGGGGCAGCAGGGCGCCAAGCACCGCAAACACCACCAGCAGCGGCAGGGCCACCACGAACAGCAGCGTCGCCACAATTTTTGCCAGTCCCCAGGTCAGGTGAAACGCCAGCCCCACCGACTTGAAGAACAGCCAGCCGAAAACCAAAATCACAAACAGCGTAAACATCCTCTATTTCTCCTTTATTATAAGTAAGCATTTCAGGTACAGGGTGTCGCTCCATCACCCTGTACTACGATTTTACCACGCGGGTTATTGCGCAAACAGGGTAAATTTAGAAAAATAGAGGGCGTTTTTTACTGCGGAGAGAAGGAAAAGCGGGTCGTCGGGGGGGCGACCCCTGCAGCTGGTTACTCCATCATCTTCTCCTTATAGATCTCCGCGTCGATCTGACCGTTGGCAAGCATCCGCTCGGTCCAGAGCTGCAGCGTCTCCACGGTGACGGAGATACGCTCCAACTCTTTGCGGATGTGGATGAAATCGTCGATTTCATCATTGGAGATATGCCCGTCAGCGGTAATTTCGATGAGGCGTTCCTTTTCCTTGTTCATCGCATTCAGCGAGGCCAGCATTTCCAGCACAATGGCCGAAAGCTCCCGCATGGGCACCTGGGGCACATACTGCTCCCCGATGGGGCACTGGCGCGAACAGTAATAGTTGCACAGTGACGGCCGTTTGTACTTTTCAGCCATCGTCAGCACCTCGTCAGGGCGGGGGACAGTGCGCTCGTTCTCGATTTTTTCAATGCGCTCGGGCGCGATGGTCTCCAGCAGCTCACTGGCCTTTTCCCGGGTCAGGCCCAGTTCTTCGCGGGCCAGCTGGTAGTTTGTCTTGTTCTCTTTGGTGGATGTACGTCCCATATGCGGCTCCTTTTTCCTTATAAAAATAAGCCTAGCATATTTTACGCCCCGCCGCAAGGGATTCGACAGGGAATTTGTTGCACTTTGGCCGTAGAATTGCTATAATATATTCTGTAAATCTATATACACGGAGGAACTCTCCCCATGAATTGGATCGATAAACTCGAACGCCGCTGCGGCGGGCGCGGCATCCCCTACCTTATCAACGGCCTGATGCTGGGCCAGCTGGCGGCGGGGCTGATTATCCTGCTGTTCAGCTGGCAGTTTGCCTACCAGATCGACCTCGGTCGCGCGTATCTCGCGGTCGGGCAGGTCTGGCGGCTCGTCACGTTTCTGTTTCAGCCCATCTGGCTGGGCAGTGCGCTGGGTGTGCTGAACCTGGTGTTCTACTTCTGGGTCGGCAACGCCCTGACCCGCGTCTGGGGCGACTTCCGCATGACGCTCTATATTGCCCTGGGCATGCTGGGCGCGTGGATCAGCTGCTTTTTGACCGGGTACGCCTCCTGCGAGCCGATCTTTATGAGCCTGCTGCTGGCCTACGCCTGGCTGTGGCCCAACCAGACCGTGCTGCTGATGGGCATTATCCCCTTCAAAATCAAGTATCTGGGCTGGTATGAGATGGCCTGGTGGGCGGTCAGCTTCTTCCGGGGCGGCTTCCCCACAAAAGTGTGCCTGGTGCTGGGGCTGGCTGGCTTTTGGGCGTTCTACGGCCGCGAGGTCTTCGACTGGTGCGTGGACACCGTGAAAAGTTGGAAACGCCGCCGCGACTGGGAAAACCGCAACCGCTGAAATTTGTAATTTTTAACATAGAAAGGTCGAGTATACTATGAAACTCATCACCGCGATCGTCAACAAAGAGGATTCCAAAAACGTCTGCAACGAGCTGTTGAAAAATAAGTTCTACGTCACCCGCCTGGCGACCACCGGCGGCTTCCTGATGGCGGGCAACATGACGCTGCTCATCTGCACCGACGATGCCCGCGTTGACGACTGCATCGGTATCATCTCCAAGTGCTGCAAGCAGCGTACCGAAATCGTCCCCGGCACGGCCACGCTGGGCTTGGGCATCGAGAGCACGATGCCGATGGAAGTCACCGTCGGCGGCGCGACTGTCATGGTCACAAACGTCGAGCGTTTTGAAAAGCTGTGATGCTGGAACGTCTGGCCGGCAATGATGCGCTGAAATCCGAACTGGGCTCTGCCCTGCGCGGCGGTCGGCTGCCCCACGCGGTACTGCTGGTGGGCGAGCCGGGCTGCGGCGCGGGCTTTGCCGCGCGCTGCCTGGCGGCGGATTACCTCTACCCGCAGGGTGGCCCCCACGCCGAGGCCGTGCTGAAAAAAGAGGACACCGAGTGCCTGGTCTTGCAGGGCGAGGGTGCCAGCGGGCAGATCCCGGTCAAAAAAGTGCGCGAGGCCCGCGAGGCCATCCAGCGGTCGGCGCTTTCCACCGACGCGGCAGGCCGCGTGCTGTTTATTTACGGGGCGCAGAATTTGAACGGAACCCAGGGTTCTGCGGCCAATGCACTTCTGAAAATTATTGAGGAGCCTCCGGAAGGTGTATTGTTTCTTTTGACAGCACCTAACGCGGCGGTAGTGCTGCCGACGATTCGCAGTCGGTGCGCAGCGTACACGATTGCGCCGGTGCCTGCGGTGGACTGCGCGGCCCGGCTGCGCGCTGAGCGCTTACCCGCCAAGGCGGCGGACGAGCTGGCCTTTCTGTACGAGGGGCATATCGGCACGGCGCTGAAAAGCTGGAACGACCAGACGACGAAAGCCGCACTGGGCATGGCGAAAACGCTGTGCGGCTACGCGGCCCAGGGCGACACCTACCGGGCGCTGGCTCTGCTGACAAAGTATGAGCGCGACAAGGAGGGCTTTGCGGCCCTGCTGTGGCAGCTGGACCAGCTGTGCAGCGCCGTCCTGCGCCGCCCGGCCTACGGCCAGGAACAGTGCGGCGGCCTGACACCGGATGACGCGGCAAAGATTTTGCGCGCCGACGCCGGGGCACGCCGGAGCCTGAACGGCAACGGCAACCTGCGCCTGAATGTAGCCGTGCTGGCGGGGGAGATAACGTAAAAAAGACTTCATTATATAATAAGGACAAGCCAATGAAAGTAGTATCCGTCAAATTTAAAGAGAACGGCCGGGCGTATTATTTTGACCCGGGTGCGTTTAAGATCAAGGAGGGCGACTTTGTTGTCGTCACCACGGCCCGCGGTACCGAGTGCGGCGAGGTCGTCCGCGCCGCCCATGAGGTGCCGGGGTTCTCCCGCGAGGTCAAGCCGGTCATCCGCGTGGCCGACGCCGTGGATGTGCGCCGTATGCGCCAGAACCGCGCCGATGTGCAGCACGCCTACGAAATCTGCGAGCAGCGTATCGCCGCCCACAACCTGAAAATGAAGCTGGTGGACGCAGAATATACGCTGGATCGCAGCAAACTGGTGTTCTATTTCACCGCCGACAACCGCGTGGACTTCCGCGAATTGGTCAAGGATCTGGCCGCGCAGTTCCACACCCGTATCGAGCTGCGCCAGATCGGCGTGCGCGACGAGAGCAAAATGCTGGGCGGTTTGGGGCTGTGCGGCCAGCCGTTCTGCTGCAGCCGTTTCCTAAAGAACTTCCAGCCGGTGTCCATCAAGATGGCCAAGGAGCAGGGCCTGAGCCTGAACCCCGCAAAAATCAGCGGGTCATGCGGGCGCCTGATGTGCTGTTTGGCTTATGAACAAAAGAGTTACGAATATCTGAATTCGATTACGCCGCAGGTGGGCAGCATCGTCCGCACGCCGGACGGCGAGGGCACTGTCATCGAGACGAACGTTGTGGCGGGCACGCTGAAAGTACGTTCCAATGTTGAAATTTTAGCTCCGCGCATCTATAAGAGGGACGAATGCGCCTACATCCGGGGCGGCAAACGCGCCCCGCAGGCCCCGGATAAAGATGACGAATAACGGACTATAAGAATAGTTAGTTGCGGCTTACCGTCGAAAAATTTCAAGATATGGCACTTGCCAAAATCCAAACAATGTGGTACACTAAGTACAACGCAGTAGGCAGAGCAAACCGACTGTGTGCTGCCCCGGGGAGCAGCCGTGCAGGGCCGGGACGGTACAAAATATAGATTCAGCACGGAGATAAGGAGTTCACGATGGCTCATACCGTTTCCAGCGAGTGCGTTGCTTGCGGTGCATGTGTTGACACCTGCCCCGTTGGCGCAATCACCATGGAGGACAAGGCTGTTGTCGATGCAGCTTCCTGCGTTGACTGCGGCGCTTGCGAGGGCGTTTGCCCCACCGGTGCTATCCAGGCTGAGTAAGCTACATTAGCACAAATACAGCGCGTTCTCTCAGGCAAAGAGAGAACGCGCTTTTTGTTTTGTATAGAGCCCGCGCGTGTACGGTGGACAGCCATTTGCGGGAAAGTTGCGGGCGGCATATAGGCCGCCCCTACAAATCATTGGCCGGAGACAAATAGTTTTTCTTTCAAAACCTCCGCCGAGGGCTGGCCGGGGGCGCTGGCGGTGGTACCAGAGGTCACGCCGAAGGTGGCGGCGCTGCCAAAGGCCCCGCCGCAAAACCGTGTGACGGCCCCGATCGCGCCCATGCTCATCGTGATGAGCGGCACGCCCGGGCGGGCCGCGTGGGCGCGGGCTGTGGCTTCCAGCAGGCGGGCAGCGTCGGCGGCGGTGTGGGGCATCACGGCCAGCTTGGCAATGTCGGCCCCGGCGTCGGCCATACCCACCAGCGTGTCGGCCATGGCGTCGGTGGCGGGCGTGCCGTCAAAATGGTGCTCGCTGTAAAGTGCCGCCGCACCCGCCGCGCGGGCGGCGTTGCGCAGGGCGTCGCGGTGGGGGCCGCAGGCCTTCCACTCAATGTCCAGTGCGTCCACGCCGCCCTGGGCCAGCAGTGCGCGGCAGTGGGCGGCGTAGGTGTCGGGCATCAGTGCCAGCTCCCCGCCCTCGGCTTTCGTGCGGATCGTCACGATCAGCGGCTTGTCCGTCAGGCTGCGCACCAGCGCCAGCGCGGCGGAAAAATCGACCTCGGGCAGGGGATCCAGGCGCAGCTCCACCACCTCGGCGGCGGGGTCTGCGTCGGCGGCCGCGGCCAGCGGGCGCAGGGCACCCAGGCTGCGGGCAAACAGCGGCACAATGATACGCGGTGCGGCGGCGTCGAAAGTCAGACCGCGAAGGGTCAGCATAAAAATCATCCTCTCGGGGCAGTTTTTTCTATTTTAGCACAATTTGGCCGAAGTGTAAAACAACCGCGCTATTTTGCTTGCACAACCCCTGTCAATCGGGTAAAATGCTGAATATGAGGTGAGTTTTATGAGCAAAATCACGATTCCGGGCAACTCCATCCTGCTGTTGGAGGGTGGTTCGCTGCGCGGTTTGTACACCGCGGGCGTGCTGGATACCTTCATGGAGAACGACCTGTATTTCCCGGCGGTGGCGGGCGTGTCCGCCGGTTCGCTGAACGCAATGAACTATGTCTCCCGCCAGCCGGGGCGGTCGGCCAGTATCAACCTGCGCTACCGCCACGACCCGCGCTACTTTGGCCCCAAGGCGGCGCTGCGCGGCGGCAGCGTGTTTGGCCTGCAATTTATGCTGCACGACGTCAAAAAAGAAGTGCCGTTCGACGAGGAGATGTTCCGGAACGGTGGTATGCGGATGATTGCGGTGGCCACGAATGTAGCGACCGGCAAGCCCGCTTATTTTGAAAAAGGCAAGACTGATTTTGATTTCAATGAGGCCGTGCGCGCGTCGGCCAGCCTGCCGCTGGCGTCTACGCCGGTCATGCTGGACGGCCAGCCCTACCTGGACGGCGGCTGCTCCTGTCCCATCGCGCTGAACTGGGCGCTGAACCAGGGGTTTGAGAAAATCGTCGTCATCACCACGCGGCAGAAGGGGTTCCGTAAGACGATGCCCAGCCAGCGGATGGTGGAGCTGTACGACGATTTTTACGGCGATAAACCGCTGTTCTTGGCCGATATGCTGACCCAGGAGATGCGCTATAATACCCTGATGGATCAGCTGGACGAGCTGGAAGAGAGCGGCCGCATACACTGCATCCGTCCCAATGACCCCATCACCATCGGCCGCTTTGAGGGCGACGAAAACAAGCTGCTGGACCTCTACAACCGCGGCCACCGCGAGGGGCGGGAAAAGCTGGAAGAATTGCGGACGTATTTGGAAAAGTGACCTTGTCATAAAACGAATAGAACCACGCTGTTGCGCTTTAACAGCGAGGTTTTCTGTTTTGCACAAACAATTTACTGCTTTTTGTATGCAATGCGGAAAAACATGAGAATTTCACTAATGTGTCGAGCGTCCATTGACACAATTACCGGGGGGGGTATAATAGATGTATTATTTGGGCAGTGTGCTCAAATCGTAAGGAAAACGAAAGGAATACGAAGATGAGAAAACAGACCCGCATTAAAAAGGTAGTTTCTCTCGCACTGGCAACGGTGATGGCTGTCTCTGTCTGCACCACGGCATTGGCAGACAACAACACTGCTGACCCAGGAGCGGGTAAATCTACCGGTGAGACCGTAGGGGGAACCAACGAGGGCACTCTCGGGACGCAGAGGAGCAGCGAGGAAAACCAGAATGCGGTGCAGTCCGGCGAGGACACGGAGGCATCGCTGAATGCGGCCATCGCCAACGGCGGCACGGTCACATTGCAGAACAATGTGACTGCCAGCCTGACGGTACCCGAGGGTGTTACTGTGACCATCGACTTGAACGGCCACACCATCACCGGCAACGGCAGCCATGCCATTGAGAACCGCGGCAATCTGACCGTGCAGGGCGAAGGCGAAATCGTCTCCAACGATGGCGGTAAGGCTGCGCTCTACAATGCGCCTGGCGCAACGGCAGCGCTGAACGGCGGTACCTTTAGCGGCAATACATGGTATGTCATCAAGAACCTGGGTACCCTGACGATGGACGGCGCGAACCTTGTCCAGAACGATGCAGGTTCCAGTGCCATTGATAACGGTTATTACGGCGACCCGAGCAATGACTGCGGCGAGGAAGAACCGAAGGAGAACGGCGCAAGCGTCAGCCTGACCATCAAGTCCGGCGAGTTCAGCGGTGGCATGAACACTGTTAAGAATGACGACTTCGGCGTGCTGACCATCGACGGCGGTGTGTTCACGAACACCGATGGCCCTGCTGTGTTGAACTGGAACGAAGCGACCATCAACGGCGGTACCTTTACTGTCAATAATAGTGCAAAATGTGTGCTGGCAAACGGCGCATTGGATACCTTTGCCGACAAGGGTGCAATGTGGATCAAGGGCGGCACCTTTAACGCAGCCGATAATGGCAATGGCAGTGTGTTGGGCTATGGCGGCGGCTCGACGAAGGGCATGGGCTATCTGTATGTCCAGGGCGGCAATTTCAACGGCACGATCAATACCGGTCTGCCCTACGAAGTCCAGCTGATGGCTGGCGTTTACAGCGCAGAACCCCCTGCAGAGTATGTACATAAGTACTACTACGTTGAACAGACCGGCAACGGCTACGAGCTGAAAATGTATGCCACCGTCGGCTACTATGTTGATAACACCGGCAAGGAGTTCGGCACCCCCTTCCTGCGCGAACTGCTGGAAAAGAATGATATCAACGGCAAGACCATTTATCTGGTCCATGATGCTTCCCAGGCAATCACCATCCCCGAGGGTGTGACGGTTACGATTGATCTGGCGGGCTTTACGCTGACCAACGATCAGGGCGAAACGACCATCACCAACAACGGCAACCTGACCATTATGGATTCCAAGGGTACCGGCAAGGTGGTGAAGGAAAGCAACGGCATTGCACTGTTCAACAACGGCACGCTGGCAATTTCCGGCGGTACGTTCGGCACTGTTGCGCTGAAGCCCGGCAACCAGAACCTCACGGTTTCCGGCGGCAAATTCAAAGAGGAAGTTCACAAGGACTACCTGGCCGACGGCAAAGTCTGCACGGCCAGCGGCGACGCTGAGTTCCCCTACATGGTCGGTGACCCTGTGAAGGAAGTCCCGGCGGAGGAAGTCAAGGTCGAGCCTGCCAAGCCCGAGAGCACGGTGGACGAGAAGGCTGCCGAGAACGCAGCACTGGATGGCAGCATCACCAAAGAGGACGTCAAGAAGGCTGCCGAGAATATCAAAGTCAGCGAGTCGTCTGCGAATGCAATCGCGGATGCGGTCGTGAAAGAAGCTACCGTAAACGGCAGCAGCGTTGAGGACACTTCTGCAAAGGAAATCGCCGCCAAGGCACTGACCGAGGCCGAGGATATCAATGTTGCACCCGATGACACGGTGCGCATCGTGACCCAGCCCAAGCTGGTCGTGGCACCCCTGTCCGCCAAGAATGTTGAGGGCGCAGGCAAGAGCCTGACCTTTGATATCAAGCTCGTGTACGACGTCAAGGCAACGATTGCTGACAAGAACGAGAATATGGTCACCGAAGGTGCGGGCAAGAACACGGTCGTGCTGGAGGAAAACAAGCCTCTCAAGAGTGAGGTTGCTATGGACATCACGCTGGATGATGTCAGTGCAATCGCCATCCCCGAGGGCGACAAGGAATCCGTGCTGGTTCGCCACGAGAAGGATGCCAGTGAGGGTGGCGCAGTCTACTACTACAATACCAAGACCGAAACGGCCAACGGCGTTGTGCAGAAGGTCACCTTCACCAATCCCCACGGCTTCAGCGTGTTTACCGTGTTGGTTGATGACCGCGTGGTTACGGTCAGCCTGAACGGCAAGAGCTACACGTATGATATCACGGCGTCCAGTGTGGCGGTGTTCCCCTACCAGGAGCAGGCGGGCAGCAAGTTTGTTGGCTACCAGTTCGACGGTATCGAGGGCACCTACACAACCATGACCGAGGATCTGTTCAACAAGCTGTTTGCTGCAGGCAAGGCTGTTGCCGGCAAGGCTGTTTATGCGGCTGTGGGCGGTACAGATTCCACCCCGGCAGCGACCCCGGCCCCCACGGCAGTACCCAAGGCGGACACGAACCTTTACTACACCTGCACCGCCTGCGGCTACCATAACTGGACTGCCACGGCAGATGGCTACAAGTGTGACCACTGCGGCCACCTGGAAAGCGTAAAGCAGTTGTCCGGCTATGCCAACGTTAAGGGTGTGTACACCCCCAAGAGCAGCACCGCTGCGGCGGCCAAGGCCGGGACGATCTCGACCATCCCGCAGACCAGCGACGATATGCCCATTGTGCCGATCGCCGTGGTTGCAATCGCGGCTCTGCTGGGCCTGGGTGTGACTGCCTACTGGAAGAAGCAACACTGATCCCATAAGATAATTGCCACCGCCCGCACAAATGCAGGCGGTGGCTTTTTACTGGGGTTGAACGGCGGGTGGATTTGCGGTACAATACAGGTAGTTTTAGTTGGAAAGGATGGCACCGATGGTTAAAGGCGTTATTTTTGATATGGATGGCCTGATGTTTGACACGGAGCGGCTGTGGGATAAAATGTGGGAATCTGCCTGCAAGGCGCTGGGGCTGCCGCTGCCGGAGGATCTGGCGGCGTTCAGCGCCAGCTGCCGCGGGCTGGCGGGGGATAACCTGCGCAGCCAGGTGGCAAAGTACATCCCCGGCGACCCGCAGCGGCTGCTGGACAAGGTCTGGCAGATGGCTGACGAACGGTTCGCCCAGGGCGTGCCCTGCAAAAAGGGTCTGAAAGAGCTGCTGACCGCGCTGGATGATAGGGGGATGCCGCGCATCGTGGCAAGCTCCAGCCCGCGCACGATGATCGAGATGAATTTGCAGAATACCGGCACGGCACGGTATTTCCACGACGTTGTCTCCGGCACGGAGGTCAAGCACAGCAAGCCCGCGCCCGACACGTTTTTGCTGGCGGCGGAAAAGCTGCACCTCGACCCGAAGGACTGCCTGGTGCTGGAGGACAGCTTCAACGGTGTGCGTGCGGGCCGCGCGGCGGGCTGCGTGACCGTGATGGTGCCGGACATGATGCAGCCGACCGAGGAGATCATGCAACTGTACGACCGCAAATGTGAGGACCTGCTGGAAGTCAGAGATTTGCTGGTTGAGGGGAAGTTGTAATAAGCCTTTTTTCCCCCCGAGGGGGGCCAAAAAGCGCTTGCCTTTTCCTTCTGTTTGCGGTATACTGAATGTCGGCGGCCCGGGACGGGCCGTACATTTGCGCTGTACTCCCGAATTGTAGGAGACGGCAGCAGGAGGAAAATTGAATATGAAAAACCGTACCAACATCCGTTGGCTGACCCAGCTTGCACTGCTGGTGGCCATTCTGCTTGTGCTGAACTATACGCCGCTGGGCTATCTGCAGATCGGCCCGCTGTCGGCGTCGCTGCTGACGGTGCCGGTGGCAATCGGCGCCATGACGATGGGCCCCACGGCGGGCGCCATCCTGGGCGGCGTGTTCGGCGCGACCAGCTTTATCCAGGCGGTCGAGGGCAAGAGCGCCATGGGCGCGGCCCTGTTTCAGGTCAGCCCGTTCGGCACCTTTGTGGTCTGCTTTGTGGCCCGCGTGCTGGTGGGCCTGTGCGCCGGCCTGATTTTTGCCGCCCTGCGCAAAGCGATGCCGAAGAACGAGAAGCTCTGCTGCTTCCTGGGCGGCCTGGCTGCGCCGGTGCTGAACACCGTGTTCTTCATGGGCTTTTTGGTGCTGATTTTTTATAACTGCGAGTACGTGCAGAACCTGGCAAATACGCTGGGCGCAGCCAATGCGTTTATGTTCATTGTGCTGCTTGTGGGCGTGCAGGCAATTTTTGAGTGGGTCATCTGCTGCGTCGCGGCCGGTGCGGTTTCCCTGCCGGTGCGGAAATATTTGAAGATGAATTAAGAATTTGTAATAAAAAAGGCGATGGAACAGGAAATGTTCCATCGCCTTTTTATTTGTAGAGATGTAGGGACCGCGCATATGTGGCCCGCTGCTTGACGGGAGATAAGCGATTATAGGAAAGCGGAGGGCCGGGCATACCCGGCCCCTACGGTGTGGTGCCAGTGTCACACCGCCCCGTAAATGCCCTTTACGCTGACTTCGCCGGTAAATACGCGGGTGTCGCCGGATTCGTCGTGGACGATGAGGCGGCCGTCGGCGTCCACATCGGTGGCGATGCCTGCGCCGCCGTCGTAGGTGACGCGGCGGCCCAGGTTGACGCAGCAGGCCTTGTAGCGCTCACGGTAGGGGGCAAAGCCCTCGCTCTCGTAGGTGTACAGCGCACGGTCAAAGCCGAAATCCGTCATGTACTGTGCCAGCCACTCAGGGTCGGTGTCCATGTCCACCGATACGCCCTGCAAGGCAAGGCTCGTGCCGTGGGGCAGGCCCGCGGCGTCGAAATACTCCTGCGGCTGGGCCAGGTTGATGCCGATGCCCACCACAATGCTGTGGCCGTCGGGGCCGACCTCGCACAAAATGCCGACAATCTTCTTGCCGCTCAGCAGCAGGTCGTTGGGCCATTTGATCTGGCAGTCAATGTGATACCGCTCCCGCAGGGCGTCGCAGACGGCCAGGCTGGCAAACAGCGGCAAGGTGGCGGGCTGGACCAGGTCAGTCTTGATGACCGCCGTGTAATACAGGCCCTTGTGGGGTGCGTCGAGCCAATCGCGGCCCAGGCGGCCGCGCCCGGCAGTTTGGTGGGTGGTGTACACCGCGCCGATGGGGCCGAACTTGTCCAGGTTATGCTTGGCCCACAGGTTGGTACTGTCTACTTCCGGCAGATAGATAACGCTCTCGTTCAAAATTCAGGCACCCTCTTCCAGGTAAAACTGCATTCGCCGTTGGTGATGGTAACGACGCCGTAGCTGCCGCCGTCGCGCAGGCTGCCGGGGTTAAAGACGGTGGCCGCCGTGCCCACGCCGCGCACCAGCTCGCGCCGGTGGGTGTGGCCGAACAAGGCGACATCCGCGCCGCGCTCCCCGGCACACTCGGCCAGGCGTTCGCTGCCCATCTTGACGCCGTAATGGTGGCCATGGGTGTAGAAGAACAGCACCCCACCGAAAGGAACCATTCCCTCGCTGGGTTCGTTGTAGTTCATATCACAGTTGCCCGCCACGCGGTAGATGGGGTAGGGGACTGGCTCTTTGCGCAGCTCCAGCGCGGCGTTCAGATCGTACAGACCGTCGCCGAGGTAGAACATAGCGTCGGCGGTCTCGTTATTCAAAAGCCAACGAAGGTCGCGCAGGCGGCCATGGACGTCGGAGACGACTAAGATTTTACACATAGGAAACTCCTGTTGAAAAAGGCTTCTCCCTTGGGAGAAGCTGCCTGCGAAGCAGACTGATGAGGGGCAGGCTTGCCAGGCTGCGCTTTTACGGCGCAGCCTGGGCATACGCGCCCCTCATCCGGCCTCGCGGGCTCGGCCACCTTCCCCCCATAGGGGGAAGGCTTTTTATTGGATAAGCTGCTTATAAATTTCACCTTTACTAAACGGTGTCCCGGCGGCGGCCTGCTTGGCGGCGGCAGCGGGGGGCAGGCCGTTTGCCTGCAAGGCACGGGCAGCGGCGACGGCTTCTTCCAAAGTCGGCGCAGCGGCCTGCTCAACGGCGGCGGGGTCGGCACCGGCCAGGACCAGCACATACTCGCCGCGGGGATCGTTTTCTTTATAGTAAGCCACGGCCTCACCAAGGGTCGTTTTTTTGATCTCTTCGTGCAGCTTGGTCAGCTCGCGGCAGAGCGAGACAGAGCGTCCTGCGCCAAACGCCGCGGCCAAATCGTCCAGCGTGCCGCGCAGCTTGTGCGGGGCCTCGTAGAAGATCATGGTGCGGGTCTCGTTCTGCAAAAAGGCAAGGCGCTCGCGGCGGTCGCGCTTGGGCACAGGCAAAAATCCCTCAAACACAAAGCGGGCCGTGGGCTGGCCGCTGGCTGCCAGTGCCGTGACGCAGGCTGACGCGGCCGGGATGGGCACGACCTTGATGCCGCGCTCGTGGGCCTCGCGAACAATCTGCTCGCCGGGGTCGCTGATGCAGGGCATACCGGCATCACTGCAAAGGGCGCAGTTTTCGCCCGCTTCAATGCGCTGCAAAATGGCCTCGCCGTGGTGGAGCGCGTGCTCATAGTAGCTGACCATCGGCTTTTTCAGCCCCAGATGGTTCAGCAGCCGCAGGGTCACGCGGGTATCCTCGGCGGCGATGAAGTCCGCCATGCCGAAGGTGGCAGCCACGCGGGGCGGCATATCGTCCAGATTGCCGATAGGCGTAGCGACAAGATATAAAGTTCCGGGCAAAACGAAAACCCCTTTTGATATTGATATAGTATTATTATAGCCGTAACAGCGGGTAAGTGCAAGCAAAAAAGCGGGCAGCGCTGCCATTCGGCAGTGCTGCCCGTAAATTTAATCCCCGCTCCGTTCCTCAAACCCGTACTCATGCTCCTTGAGGGGGAGGGTGGCGGTCTCGATGTTCTCGATGCGGGCCCAGCGGTTGGTGCGCTCGATCAAGGGGACCAGCGCGTCCAGCGCGGCGCGGTCGCCCTGGGCTTCCAGCGTGACGCTGCCGTCCCAGTTGTTGGCGACCCAGCCGGTCAGCCCCAGGTGCAGCGCGGCGGCGCGGGCGTAATAGCGAAAGCCCACTCCCTGCACCGTGCCGGTGAACCGCCAGCGGCGGCGAAGGGTGCTCATGCGTCGATGCCGGTAACGGTGTAGTCCTTGGCCTCAACGGCGGCCTTCAGCTCGGCATCGGCCACGTCATGGGTCAGGGCGACGATGGCCGTGCCCTGCTCGTGGCTGACCGTGGCGCTGGCAACGCCGTCCAGGGCTTCCAGGGCCTTCTTCACAGCGGCCTCGCAGTGGCCGCACATCATGCCTTCAATGTGAATCGTCTTGTTCATGGTGATTTCCTCCGTTTTATCGTCAATTTCGGCAGGCTGTACAGGGCAGCTGCCGGTGGGGCAGGTGGTTGGTTCAGAAATGGGTTTACGGGCAGGGGCCTTGCGCTTCGGCGGGGCGTCGTGGGCGGCATTGCGCGGGTCAAAGGCGTTGAGCCGCAGCGCGTTGGTGACAACGCAGACGCTGGAAAGGCTCATGGCCGCCGAGGCGATCATCGGGTTCAGCGTGATGCCGATACCGGTGAACACGCCCGCCGCCAGCGGAATGCAGATGGCGTTGTAGAAGAACGCCCAGAACAGGTTCTGGTGAATGTTGCGCACCACCGCGCGGGACAGGCGCACCGCGGCGGGCACATCGGCCAGATCGCTGCGCACCAGCACAACGTCGGCGGCGTCCAGCGCCACGTCCGCACCGGCACCGATGGCGATGCCGGTCTCGGCGCGGGTCAAGGCGGGGGCATCGTTGATGCCGTCGCCGACCATGGCAACGCGGCCCTGCGCCTGCAGGGCGCGGACTTCGGCTTCCTTGCCCGCAGGCAGAACGCCTGCAATGACGTGGTCGGTGTCCAGGCCGATCGTTGCGCCGATGTGGCGGGCCGTGGCGGTATTGTCGCCGGTCAGCAGCACGACCTTCAGGCCCAGAGCCTTCATCTGGTCGATGGCAGATTTCGAGGTTTTCTTGACGACGTCGGCCACGCCGATGACGCCCGCCGCCTTGCCGGCCAGCGAGAAATACAGCGGAGTGATGCCGTCGGCGCTCATGGCGTCGCCCGCCTGGGCCAGATCGTCAGGCAGCTCGCAGTGCTCGCGGATGAAGTTTGCGTTGCCGCCCGCGATGACTTTGCCCGCAACTTTGCCCTGTAAACCCTTGCCGGGGACAGCCTCAAAGTCGGCGACGGTGGTGTAGGAGAGCTTGTCCTTGTCGGCACGTTCCAAAATGGCGCGGGCCAGCGGGTGTTCGCTGCGCAGTTCCAGGCCGGCGGCCAGGCTGAGCAGGAACTTTTCGGGCACGTTGCCGGTGCCAACGATTTTGACGACGCTCGGCTCACCGGTGGTGACGGTGCCGGTCTTATCCAGCAGCACAGCGTCGGTGTAGCCGGTGGTTTCGAGGCTGGCGGCG
>ERZ772883.1499-NODE-1499-length-17706-cov-17.523993_pt1 | contig 17706 bp, 13 predicted proteins | sample MGYA00580575_ERZ772883 | MGnify/ENA primary metagenome ERZ772883 (study PRJEB29015, sample SAMEA2737666) | human gut metagenome | biome: human gut; feature: human-associated habitat; material: faeces | place: China | collected 2012 ...
TTTCTCCTAAAGGGAAGCATGTCACTGGATTTTCGGGTCGCTGCGCTTCCCTACAGCACGGCTATCACCGACTCACTGAATTCTCAGGTCGCTACAGCTCCCCTACGAATCCAGTTCGCTGGTGTAACTCCAGTTCCTTTGCCACCCCTGACGGGGCACTATGGATGCCAGGCAATGAGCCACTTGTCTCTAAGAGCAAGCGCCGCTAAAACTTCCCCCTCCGGGGGAAGTGGTGCGAAGCACCAAAAGGGGGTGCGCCCGGCATGGGTGTAATCTAATGGGTGAAAGTCCCAAGTGCGGTATGACCATAACAAGCACACAGCCAATGGCAAGGGGTCCATCGTGAGGTGGGGTCTGAAGGAAGCCGGAGGCAAAACCTTGGTCCGACGAAGAGAAACTTCATAGGAAGGCAGAGTCCGGCAGGATGAGGCAGCCCCTTATGCTGAAGTCCAACGATGGTCTTGGCCTGGCTTTGTAAATGAAGCGGATAGATGAGGCGAAAGATTACACTCTTACCCGGGGAGGTCTCATGGACGTCAAAGCAGTGATAGGTCGTATATCTGGACCGAGCGGAGACGGTTGAAAAAGATTTATCATGAGAAGTCAGCAGAGGTCATAGTACCGCGAAAGCGGGAAGGACCGAACGATTCCGGTCAAAGTAAACCGTGAAAGGAACATTCATACGTTGAAGCAGAATGCAGTCAAAGGACTGACTTCCTGTCGGAAAATAGCGGAACTGGCGAAGATACGAAAAGGAGTGCTGAGTATGATTTTCAGGAAGCGGAAGAAATGGCAAGCAGGAATATATTCCTGCCCAAAGAATCGAACCGCCGTATACCGAACGGTACGTACGGTGGTGTGAGAGGGATGAATAATCTCTACTCGATTGCATTTCCCACGCCCGCCAGGGCGGTTGTTTGGTTTTATCATAAGGGCGCCCCTTTTTTTGAGAGCGCCCTCCACGGCTTTTGCCCCCGCCGTGTCAGCGGCCACAACCCTTGGCCCGTGCGTTAGCACAGGGCCATATGCCCCTCTGCGCCGAAGGCGCAGGCCCCTATGGGAATACAGCCGTCGCGATTCAGGCCTCGCTCCCAAAGGGCCGTCAACCCTCAGCCGCCTCAGCGGCTGTCCCCATAATATGCTTCACCCGATCCACCGGATAAGGCGCCTCCTCCTTTTGGCAGTACACCACCGACTCCACCCGGCCTATGGCCACGTGGTTATCCACGCCCGCCGGAACCTGCACGAAATCGCCGGCTTCATACTCATCGCTGTCCGCCATATACCAATACTCCTGCCCGTCCTCTTCGAAGGAAACGGCGCAGAAAATGAGCTCTCCCTCCCGGCGGCGGACCTTCCCGTAAGCTGCGGCGTTGAAGATTTCACCCAGACCGTAATACGAAAGAAAATGGTAGAAATTCTCCGCAAAGGCCGGCCAGTCCGCCGGAAGGCCCTTCTTATCATAGGACCCGTGGATTTCACGCTTCCCGCCATTCTCCATAGTGAGAACGATGGTATAGTCGCAGGACCGCAGCGGATCCACGCACACATCCTTTGGATTTCCCTCCACAATGGAAAATACCCAGGGAGACAGACCATCCAGGAAAGAAGAAACCGCCTCCTCCAGATGATACCTGGTCTTCACGTCTGAGGCCGCAAAAATCTGCCGGTCATACTCCACCGTTTCCGCTGCCCGGTCTATCACCATTTTCTCATCATAATTCCAGGTCACATGCTGAAGCCCCTCCGGCAGAGGGCCGCGGGGCCTGATTTTTTCCGTCCGGTGAAGAGTAAACTCCAGCCGGTCCACCCGGTCATGGATGCCATTGAAAAGGAACAAATCCTTCCGCCCCAGCTTCTCCCTGATTTCATCAGAAAGCGCCGCCATGCAGTCCCCCTCCAGAGTTCCATAGGCCCTGCATCGGTTTCCCTTACTATCCTCCAGAATCAGCTCCCAGCCCCCTGCATCATCAGCCCGGACGCACTGCAGATGCGGCAGACATTCCAATATCCCCTCCATCACAGCCCGCACCGTCTTCCGGTGGGCATGAAGTTTCTCCCTTATTGTCCGGGTATGCCACTCCTCATCCTCCTCCATTTCATAATACCGCGTCAGAGAGGCCCCGCCCTTCTCCGACAGAGAAAGCCGCTGCTCCGTTTCCACTCCGCTAAGCCTCTCCCTCGGTCCGCCCATAGGGGAGGACACAAGCACCACCTTCACCACCGGCCCCCGAAGCATAGAAATATCCATTCCGTATCCGTCCATGATATTCTCCTTTCCTGCAGCTGATGAAACCAGAAGATGCTTTGCTGACTTTATTATACGCAGAGACCATGACAGGAATTGACAGTGAGGGAAAATATTTTTGAAATATGGGGATTGGGGGCTGGGGATTCGGGACTGGGGTCGGGATCTGGGCCGGGGATTGAGTCATATGTACTTCTTGTCGTCGGTGTCATATAGCAGTGAAGTGGCTGGTAGCTTGTAGCTGGTGGCTGGTTCGTGGAGCCCCGCCCCACGCGTCATTCGGGGTCGGTCAGCCGACAATAGGAAGGCCCTTTTATGGGCAGGCTAAGGGCCAACTTCGGCTGTTGTGGAGACCCTCTGCAGGGTCTCCACAACAGTGAAGGATCTCGGTTCATGCCGATACTGTCACATTTGTTAATAACTACCAGTCGGCGGGGCGGTGTGACTGGGTTCGGGAGCGGAGCGGGGTTGTGACCGGGGAGCGACGCCGCCCCCCCTTGCGCTCCCTTGAGGAGAAGGGGTGCCCTACGATGCATGACGTATCCCCCCTGATTGACTATAAACGACAACCGGTGAAGATACCATCTCATGGAACTCCGCCAGAGAAATCGATGGCACTTCATAAAAAGCCTCTTATTCAATTAAATGAAATAAGAGGCTTTTTTTAATTTTCTATCTATCAAAGTTAATCCCTCCACCATTTCCGAAGGAACCTCTGCCATAGTCTCATTCTCACGGCTGATTACATACCGTCCTTCCCTCAAGCCAAGTTTAGCCCCTGCTTCCGTCAAATAGAGCCAGCTCATTGTTATCACCTCTCCTGCAAACAGCATTAGAAAATAAGCTATTTCGTCCCCATGTTTTGGGATTCTTTTTTCACATCAGATAAAGAAAATTGACTTTGGTAGGCAAAATGGTAGGCAGTTCTCGTCCCCATGTATGGGGATTCTTTTTTCACTTGGGACAAGCTGAAATATGCCTAATTCTTGTCTGCTATTGCAGTTTTCGCCCCCACGTATGGGGATTCTTTTTCACACCTACTCCAGCAACGACATCAAGTACGGCGTCTACAAGTAATTTTCGTCCCCATGTTTGGAGAGTCTTTTTTCACAGGGAAAGAACTCATGAAATGGCTTATTGAGTACTTGTTTTCGTCCCCATGTGTGGGGATTCTTTTTTCACCATCCCTTCATGCTGGCGAATGTGGACCGGGCGGTGATGGGGTTTTCGTCCCCATGTATGGGGATTCTTTTTTCACCACCATGAAACAGGCATATATGGATAGAGACGGAAAAGGTTTTCGTCCCCATGTTTGGGGATTCTTTTTTCACCGGTATGTCGTCGGCGTTAATATCATTAGTGAACGCCTGTTTTCGTCCCCATGTTTGGGGATTCTTTTTTCACATTCATCGCCGCCGCTATTGGATGGATGATTTTATGAGAGGTTTTCGTCCCCATGTTTGGGGATTCTTTTTTCACGACCATCGCAGAAAACGCCGTTAGAGCCTGGAACGAAAAGAAGTTTTCGTCCCCATGTATGGGGATTCTTTTTTCACGATATCATCAACAATTCAGAAACCGTCGAAATCGACGGCAAGTTTTCGTCCCCATGTATGGGGATTCTTTTTTCACAGCAGGTCTTCCCACTGGACGGTGGGAAATCTTTCCCCATTGATGGGGGGTTTTCGTCCCCATGTTTGGGGATTCTTTTTTCACAAGTTTGACGGTATCGCACCGTTTATCTACGCAGGACGTGGGTTTTCGTCCCCATGTATGGGGATTCTTTTTTCACGACACTTGTTTCCCCACTAAGGCGGGGAACACCACCACGTTTTCGTCCCCATGTTTGGGGATTCTTTTTTCACAGCAGGCCTGGGAGACCCCACCGGCTGGGCTCTCTATTGCCCTTTTGCGGCGGGGATTTCCAATTGATTAGGATTCTCATATTTTTCTCCTGTAGACCTTCTATTTTCTGAGATTCCATGCCTATCGGCGGGGATTTTCATTGTTGGAGTTATCTCTGTCTATTCCTGCTGACGGAGGCTCTCTATGATTTTATCATTCAGGCTGTCGTAGGTCCATGGGATGTCTTTTCCTGTAATCAGACGGGCCGCTTCATGAAGGAGCGTGATGATATCCTTAGCCCGCAGGCCACCGGGAATGCCGGGGGATTTATCCCAGCTTTCTGCTGTGGCTTTCTGTATGGATTCATCATCCAGGTTTGTAATTTCATGGGCCACCAGATTTCTGGTCCTCTCTTCCACCACCCGAAGGCAGGTGAAAATGCGGGTAATCCTTTCGTGTCTGCTGTTTCCTTTCAAATCATTGTTTTGCAGATATTCGCAAATGTGGACGATGGTGTTGAAGTATAAAGGACCATCACGGAAGGTGTTTCTCAGCTGTGTTTCCAAATAAGCAAGAAGTTTTGGATATTGTTGATTCAGCAGGTATCTTTTGACATAGTACTTCACATTTCTTCTTTTTTCGCAGCAGTCATCCAGATGGAAGCAGGTCAGCTTTTCCATGTATTTGATTCCCAGTTCCACCAGCACCGGTGACAGCTTCACCACGAACTCCGGGTACTGCCTTTTCCTTTCACGGAGCTCCATGACCTGGAAATACTCTGAAAAATCATCGGGACTGGCAATGAGCGGCTTTCCTTTGTACTGGGAAATGACTTTATTGGCCTGGCGCCAAAGGAGGTCCCTCCGGTACATGGCATGCTGAAGAAGCTTTTTCGTATCACCGGAAAAGAGGGTGGGATTCAGCCTTACCAGTTCATAGGCGCCGGCGTATTCATAGTTTCTTACAAGGGACTCTATCTGCATGGATATCCCATGCCGTTTCAAAAGGAGCAGAGGCGGCTCTTCGCATCGGTTGGGCGCCCCTTCCTCATTGTCTTCATTGCAGTCCAGCATTTCCACCAGTTCTTCGCTGGTTCGGCAGGGATGGTTTCCGCGGTTTGAACTTTTCTCCGGGCTGTGTACCTGGATGGCCTTTGCCTTCGGATAGTCCAGCGCCAGAAGAGCCATGACCGTTTTAATCTGGGGCGTGCCGGAGCTCACGTTGAGAAGCCATTCTGCCCCTGGATTTTCCTCATAGGCTTTGGCAAAGTCTGCCTGCATCACTGTAAGGCTTTCGTAGCGCTGGGGCTCCGTGATACCGCTTTTGATACAGGAAATAGATGTATGGGGCGATACGGAGCGAATCCCCTTGGTATAACAGGCCATGTCCTCTTCCTTTTTTTCCATATCCGCCGTCAGGAAAAGGATGACCCTGTCCACGTCATAATGTCTCAGGATATGGAGGATGGCTCCATCGTGATAGCCTCTCACCGGATCCGTATCGCCGGCCGGGGTAAAAAGGATACGCAATTATTTCACCTCTCTGTAAAAGGAAACTTCTGTCTCTGTGCCGCCCATGCCAAGGGCCGTTTTCATGCCTGTCCCCGCATAGGAGGCAAAGTCTGCCAGCACGGCAGTCAGGCGGGCGGCCATGTCATTTTGAAAGAAGCCGTAGGATACATCTCCCCGAAACGCCCGGATTCTTCTTCCCTCCAGGGAAAAGGGGTGCATGTGGAGATGGTAGTCAACCACCTGCATTTCCCCGTCCAGCTGGTCCGCAGTGCGGTCAGAATCGATGAGGGAGCTGTCGGTATAGGTATTCCATTTGCTTACCAGATTTTTCAATATGAGGTAGGGAAAAGGAAATATGGCATAGCCTCCCTGTGTCTTGCAGGAAGTGGATGTCAGGAAACGAAGATGGATATGGTGGATTTTCTCATGGGTCAGCACATATCTGGTCTCTATGTCGCTGAAAGTTTCCTGCTTGATGATGCGGAAATGAGAAAGTCCTATGTCATAGTCCCTCTGCTTCAGGCGATACCGGTTCTTACTAAGCAGGGGATAAATCAGTCGTTCAAAGGCTTCATCAGTAATGGTCTGTATACGCCATACCGGTTTTCCCTCTACCACAGTGACATACTGGCTGTAGGGCCGTACCTGCTGGGTATGCATTTCCTGTGCCCAGGATGAGTCCGTTCTTTCCATCAGGAGTCCCTGGAGGAGTGATCCCATGGACTGATTCAGCTTTTCCCCCTCCGGAAGGGTCAGTTCAAATTCTACCTGTCTGAGCATAGCGCTTCCTCCCCTTCCAGATGGCAGAGGCCCATGAGATAGTTCACCCCATCCACCTCCGCCAGCTTCAGGGCATGCGGTGAAATTTCCGTATCCCACCCATGATGACCTCTCTTGAAAATATTCTCCATGAGTTTTCTTACCACATACACCGCATCCTCTTTGTTTGGTGCCAGAGCATACACAAGGGTTTTGGAAATATATCCGGCACCTCCCCCCAGGACCAGGTCCGCATTCTTAGCGTTCTTAATATTATGAAGTTCTTTCTCCGCATAGGGCTCAAAGGGCTTCTTCAGGATTTCATACTGGAAATTGACAAATTCCTTGAGTATGTCCACAAAGTCATGGAAATTATGGATGCCAAAATGACCCATGGCCGATGTCTCATCGTCAATGCCAAGAGTGAATTCCAGTGTCGAACCGCCCTGGAGTGTTTCACGAAATAGTGACACCTCATGGGTGCGGGATGTATGAAGGCCCAGGTCTGTTTTCGGCACAACGCACAGCCCGCCATTTATCAGCTTGGCATCACTGACCGTGAGTCCTCGGAAATAGCTTTTTACCATGTTGGTTTTTCCGTTTTTATCCGGGGAAATGGCCGCCTTTCTTTCCAAAGCATCCATGGCACTGCCCATTCTCCGCTGGTTTCCAGCAGCTCTTTTGATATTTTCCCAGTCCTGTCGGTATGCGCCGCGATTTTTCAGGATATGATGAGCCAGAATGGCCGTACGGAAAGCCCCTTTTAAGGAGGAACCCGGAATGTAGGGATTTCCCATAGCATCCAGCACAAATCCGGCGATATCACCGGGCCCTTTATCCCGATTTCCCAGATAAGGCTCCGTGCGAAGGATAGCCCCTTCCTGTTTCATGGCTTTCATGATATTTCCAACACTGCCGTACTGCCTGCCAAGCCTTTCCTGATGAGATAAATAGCCAAAGAGATTCAGATGGACCGGATTAGACAAAAGCTCATTAGCAAAATCATCCATGATTCCATGGCGGCCAAGGAAACGAACCCATCCTGATTCATCCAGAAAATGCACTTTCCCTGCCCTTTTATCGTAAATGTACTCACTCTTTTTAAACTTTTCGCCGCTCCCCACAAAGACCGGCGACTGGCACACCAGTGATACCTTCCAATAATGCATGCTCATTTCGGCACCCCCAGATACAGTCCTTTTCCATAGCGGTACACCGGATGATTGACTGCCGACGTGCTGACATCTGCCACCCGGCCATGGAGGCGGGTAGAAAAGCAGCTTCCCGAGGACAGCATATAGACTGATTTTGTTTTAGCAGGACTTTCCATGCCCGGCGTCCAGGTAAAGCCACTCCGCTGCAGCCAGAGGCCGGCCCCCTGGGACGCTGCTTCCAGCTCATTCTCCGCCGGAAGAAATACGGAAAGGACCATCTGGCAGTCTGCTTCCCTATCTTCCAGAAGTTCAGACAAGGTCGATTCATCCTCATTATCACTGTCACTGGAAAGAATAATCCCATCCTGTTCCTTCCTAAAAGTACCCATGCCGCTGGATTTTCTGCCGCCGATTCCCGTCATGCCTGTAAGGCAGATGAGTGATTCCAGCCACTCCCAGTCAGACCGGTCCTCCAGTCGCACCAATACATAGAGTCCTGCAGAAGGAGCAAAGAAGTAGGAGCCTGCCGAATAGGGTGTCCCTGTCCTGCCATTGAAGTGAACTGCAGAAATGGCTTCTCCGAAAAGAGGTTCCTCCTCCAAAGATGCAGAGCCATAGCGCAAATCATCCACATAGAGCCCCAGGTCCGCGGCCTTCAGAAATGCTCTCTTTTTACTCTTCTTTCGGAAGGATGACATACTTCTTGCGTTTTGCAGGGATTCCACCTTCACCTCCTTAGAAGGGATAGAAATGACCGGCTTTGGAATGTACCATTCATAGATTCCATCCCTCAGATACCAGGGAAGTAAATCAGAAAAAGCAATTTCATCATGGTTCACCTTTTGAACCAGTTTATCCAGCGTCTGTCCGCCCAGCCGGACCGCTTCACTGCAGAGGGCACTGAAAAATGTATCCGCCCTGCACAGAGGCTGCACCGCATCCAGTCCTCCCCCGCCGGATGCATCGCCAAAATGGACAGGCGCCGTAAATTTCAGGGGAAGGATGATATAGGTACTCATAAGGAAGCACTTTCAAACCGGCTGGCCAGTTCTTTGTCCGGTTCCGCTTTACCCGTATGGGCATCCACCCTGGTCACGGAAAAATCGGAGAAATCCACCCGTCCATAGCCCCGGGAGCCATGACCGCCCAGATAGTCCAGCTGGAGCAGACGGAACCCATCCCGAAGTACTTCCATATCTTCGCCGGATTCCTCTTCATTTTCCAGATTGTAAACAAGCTGGAAATCAAACTGCATGCCTGCCGGTACCCTTTCAATCTGCCTTGGATTGGCTACGCCGGTGGCCCGGTTGATGGTATTTTCAAATTTCACTTCCCCCAGATAGGTGTCTGTATCCAGACCGGAGAACTGTTTCACCGATGTGTCTTTTACAAAGGAATCGGAAAACTGGAGGCGGGAGAAAAGAATATGGTTTTTCTGGGCAGAGCCGAAAAGGCGGAGCACCACCTCTTCATCATTATCCGGCGAAGAGCCTAAGTTCCCTTCATTCCTTGTCTTAGCCAGAAGGGTGCGCATTTTCCCTTTCACTGAGCTCCCTGGGATAACTGGCTGTTTTGTGAGAGGATCCCGCACAAATATACTGTCTACAGCACCGATGGGAGCATAATCACTGGAACCGCCGATGTGGAGACCCGTTTTCACAGTCAATACTGCACGAATAATCACCTTTTCCAAAAGCTGTGTCTGTTCCATGATTAGTCCTTCCCTCCGTAAAATTTATGAAATGCCACCAGTGCTTCCACGTAGCGGGCAAAGTTTTCATAGCGTCCCAGGTTATTGCCGATGCTGTCGATTTCGGCAAATAAGCCCGACTTATCCGCAAAATCCTTCACCGGATTTGATTTATTCCGTCCGGCATCTGCCCTGCCGATCTGGTAGGCCAGCTTCACCTTCAGAAATTTGATTTCCATCTGCAGATCCTCCGGAATCGTACCGGAAGCGGATGATTTATTCCCGTTCTTGAACTGGTCTATCTTGCCGTTCACCCGGTTCACAGCTGTCAGGAATTTCCTGATCTGGGAGGTCGTCACCATTTTAGAGCCATAGTTTTTCTGCGCTTCTTCGCTTAATGCACGCATGACCTTGTCAGCCCGATCTACATAGTTATCCATAATTCCTCCTTATTTATCCCGCATGCGGTAAATCACAAGACGAAGTGCCGTTTCCAATTCTTTCCGGTCTTCCCCGGAGTTCCTGCCCCATTGGAAAAAGGCATAGCGGACTTCGCTGTAGCACTTTTTCTCCTCTTCGCTGCATTTCTTTCCTTTGCTGCTTTCCGGGTCCAGCCGGGCAATGGCATAGGCAAAATGGGCCAGATTGAAGGTCGGCTCCTTTAAGATGCTAAGCATTCGATAAAGAAGGGACTTACCGGCAGGAAGCATGCCGGGCTTTTTCTCTTCATCATTCACACCGGCCAGCAGGAAATGATTCAAAAGAAACTGCAGCTTTTCACCCCATACTCCATCTTCCAATTCCTTCCATCGGAAAACGGGCACATCCCCTGCCAGCTCATCCCTGCCAAAGAGGGCAATGCTGTCCTTGACGGTATCATTTCTTTTCTTCGCTTCATCCTCCATATCTCCGGTATCAGAAGCCATGCGTATCACCGGATAGGCTGGTGCAAAGAGACCAAGCCCCGCCGAGAAGGACAGCTGTCCATTGGTGTATGTCCGGAATACTCTTCTAAGGTCTACTGCCAGCTCCAGCAAGTCATCCCACGCTCCCGCCAGGAAAATGTCATCGCCGCCGGAATAAATGATGTGAACAGAGCGGTTTCCCTTCTTTTCATGGAAAAGATAAAAGGGTGCCTGTCCCGCCGGCAATTCCTTCCTGCAGATACGGGAAATCATACCGGCAAAGAACATGGATAAACTGCGGGATAAGGAAGCGTAGCGGGAGAGAGTGCCATACCTGCCTGGAAGACCTGCCATAAATACAGCCCCCAGCCAGTCCACATCGGCCCGAAGGATGCCAAGGCGACGGATACCTTTTTCTTCATCTCCCCCGGACTTCTCAGCTAAATCCGCAAAATCAAGGATTTTCCCATCCTCCCTTGCCGCATAGTCTCCTACCCACAGACGGGTGGCAATGACTTCTGAAGTGGTGGAATCATTCTTACTGTAAATCCGCTCAATCACCCCGTCCTTCATATATTCCTTACCTTCTGAAGGCGTCACTGCCTTCAGCCACTGGTCGTGAAAAGGCGCAGGGAGAAGAATACTGTCCGGCTCTTCCCGATTCAATACCACAAAGAAAGTACTTTCCCCGTCGGGATTTCTATCAATCATCATTTTCCCCAGATAGTACATGCCGTTGCACTGTGGACACACCTGGAGCTTTTCTTCATTGTCTCCTCTTTCCGCCATGTAATCGGAAAGGAGGGACTCTTTCAGGGAATGGTGGCACAGGCCGCATTCCTTCATTCCCCTATCCATATCGTTCAGCGGACTGTCCTCTGCCGTCATGAGCCGTACCTGGTCCAAACTGTAGCGGACCTGCTTTTTCTCCGCCACCTTCCTGTTCACCCTGCGGAACATAGAGTCTCCCTCCGCCGTTTCGCCCATGAGTTCTTCCGCACAAACCGGCACCCAGCCCGCCGCCAGATAGAGACTTGTGCCATACAGGGAAAGCAGCCTGTCATTCACCCTGCGGAAGGCGTCCTCCAAAAGCTGCACCGTTTCTTCCGAATCATCGGCCAGCATGTAGAAATGGCCGCCGCCTGAATAAATGAGATTGGCCCGGGAAAGGCCCAGTCGCTTCAGGATTTCATCAATTACGTTTTCCAGCACCACCTGAAGATAGAAGGACCGCCCACGGAGCATACGCATGGCCCCCTTGGTGGGCACGCGGTAAATGAATTTCTGGATACCGGAAAAATCGCCGGAAATAAAGAGCATATTTTTCTCCCGGCGATGTTCCTTCCCATGGGCAAAACAGTAATCCCTGTAATTACGGATGCCATGATTTTCAAAATACCGAAGTAGTGATGCAGCAATGGCCGCCGTCATTTTCACATGGTCATAAAGGGAAATATCCGCTACCTGGCTCCTGTCCGTGCTGGAAGGAACAAAACTTACCGTATCTTCCAGAATGCGGAGCAGTTCATTGGGCTCCATGTCCTGTGGCGCTTTTCGCTGAAAATTAGCCTTCAAGTCATTCACAATGGTCCGGTATTTTCCCGGCGCAGCCACGGGCCTTGGGCTTCTGACCGGATAATTGGGTTCTTCCCTGGCATCCAGCTCCTTTAAAGGGAAATAGGACCTGTCTTCCTTTTTCACCCCTTCAAATACATTGAAAACACTCTCCAAAGATAAAGAAGGGTCAAAGGAAAAGGCCCCTCCCCCGTCCGCCACTCTTCGGTCCGCACCGGCTGCGATATTATCTGCCTCATACACCAGGTAAGCCAGGTCATCATCCGCCAGACGGGCACCACTCAAATCCTTCCCGTGATGATACCGGACACAGCGCAGAATGGCCCTGCCTTCCTCGGTATCTTCACAAAAAGGGCGCAAAAAATCAGAGCCCAGAAGGGAATGGGACCTTTTCTCTCCCCCGGCTCTGTAATTTAGCTTTCCCACATCATGAAGCAAAGAAGCAATCGCAGCTGTCTTGATTCGATCAACCATTGTACCACCTCACAGCAATACTGATGAGTATAAATGTATTAAACTGATTTAATTATAACATGGCAACATGAAGATAGCTATCATCTACTAAAAAATGGGAAAGGAATGGGATTTTATCGTCCCCATGTATGGGGATTCTTTTTTCACAGTGGAACTTGTCCCGACGCAAAGAGGAATAGCTTACCACGTTTTCGTCCCCATGTATGGGGATTCTTTTTTCACAGCAGGTCTGGGAGTCCCCACACTTTATCTCCGCCGAGAAATGGCCAAAGGTCATGCTGTTTTCGTCCCCATGTATGGGGATTCTTTTTTCACGGCCGCCAAAGTGGTGTCCAATACTAGAAGCGAAAAGGTTTTCGTCCCCATGTATGGGGAGTCTTCTTTCACAGCAAACGGACTTTGACGAGATGGCCCCAAAAACCGTGTTTTCGTTCCCATGTTTGGAGAGTCTTCTTTCACATGAAACATTCTTCTGAAAGAATCGCTAAAAGGTATGCAGGAGTTTTCGTCTCCATGTATGGGGATTCTTTTTTCACAATGTGTGTATATATTCCCAATGCTGATAACGAAGAATGGTTTTCGTCCCCATGTGTGGGGATTCTTTTTTCACAGCAGGCCTGGGAGACCCCACCGGATGGGCTCCCTATGGTCCTTTTGCGGCGGGGATTTCCAATTGATTAGGATTCTCATCATTTTCACCCTTTGACATTCTGTTTTCTCAGGTTTCATGCCTATCGGCGGGGATTTTCTGAATATAGATTATCCGGCCCGCCGGCAGGAAGCTTTTCTATATTGTATCATTCTCTTCTTTTGCGGTCTATATCAAAGAGATTTCAGCCCCTTCACCCACTCCAGGCCTATCCTGTCCGCGCCAAGCCAATCAATGGTGCCTAATTCTTCCCTTTCCACCCACCGGAAGGCAGAATGCTCCAGGATTGTGAGGGTGCCGCCCACTACATGACAGAGGAAGCATTCCATGGTGAGGTGGAAATCGGGGTAGTCGTAGTCAACGGTGCCAAGGAATCGGTCCACTGCAATGTCCGCTGTCAGTTCTTCTTTGATTTCCCGCTTGAGGGCATCTTCCGGTGTTTCACCTTCTTTTATCTTGCCACCGGGAAATTCCCATCGGCCTTTAAATTCTCCGTAGCCCCGACAGGCGGTGAAGATTTGATTTTCTTCGGTAATGACTGCCGCCGCCACATGGATGGTTTTCATCGGTCTGTCACCGGACTTTTCTTTTCAAAACGGTAGTGCTGTACCACTTCCGGATATTTTTCATGGTCCACTTCGGACATGAACATGGCGAGGGGACGGGCGTAGATGCCATAGTCGCCATAGAGAGCTTTATATACCACCAGTTTTTCCCGCGTTTCGGTGTGGGTGGCGATGGCCAGGATTTCATAGTCATGGTTTTTGAAGTGATGCCAGATTTCTCCGGGCTTTGGATTGTTTCTCATGAGTGGGCTCCTTTGGGAAATAGAGATTTGAGATTTGAGGTTTGACAGGGCGGCGGGAAGCAGTAGTATCAATTACCCGCTTTTCCCACCGACCGGTAGTTACAGGCTTAGGCGTCATTAACGGCATGTACCGAGATTCTTCGCTAGCGCTCAGAATGACGCGTTCGGCGGGAAGGTACTATGTCGTAATCATGGTCATAAAGCATTCTTTGCGTAGTGCTGGGAGATTTCTCGACTCCCTTTCACTGGCTTCATAATAAAAGTTGATTTATAGCGGCTTGTGCTTCCGCTCGAAATGACAAGAGCGGCGGATGGCTGCAGCGTCATGCAGCCGCTTTCCCGCCGACCGGTATTTACCGGCTTAGGAGTCATTAACGGTATGTACTGAGATTCTTCACTTCGTTCAGAATGACGCGACCGGCGGGAAGGGGCTATACTGTAAGAAATGCCATAAACCATTCTTAACGTAGTGCAGGGAGATTTCTCGGCTCCCTTTCACTGGCTTCATGGAAAGAGGGAGTCGTACCAGCTTGTGCCTCCGCTCGAAATGACAAGGGCGGCGGGAAGCAAGTAGTAGCTAGTGGCAGGTAGCTTGTTGCTGGGATTTGCCGTTTCACGGCTCTTCCCGCTGACTGAGATTTACCGGCTTAGGAGGCACTAACGGCATGTACCGAGATTCTTCACTTCGTTCAGAATGACGCGCAGGGCGGGAAGATACTATGCGATATCCCTATTTACTATTTCCTCACAAGACTCCGGCGCTGTCGGTTTTGGTGATGTACTTGGCGGGGATGGGGTGGTCCAGGTGGTAGATGATGGTGATGGGCTGGGAGCCTTCCCATCTCATGAGGTGGGCGGGGCCCAGGAAGGTGTAGGACATGGAGGATTTGTAGGCGTCCTGTTTGGCGCTGCGGACGAAGAGGAGAACGATGGAGCCGTTTTCCCGCTGGTGGATGTAGCGCTGGCCGGTTTTGGATTCCGGTGTGGTGGTGCTCTGGCTCTGCCAGTGGAAGGTGGATTTGTCCATGGAGTAGTCTTCGTAAAGGGTGGTGTCGGAGAATTCCTTTTCCGATTTATTGAGAGTTACAAGGAATACGTCGGTAGGCGTATTGACTACGTCGCTGTTTTCCGGGTTCAGGTATTTCACGCCTTCACGGATGCTTCCGGGCTTGGCAAAGCCCAGGGCGGCGAAGAGCTGGTCTCTGCTGTAGTTGCAGTAGACTTCCAAAGGCGTGGTATAGGGAAGGTTCGCCGTTTCGGGGATAATGTCGATGTGGTTGTACTGCCAGCGGAGCAGTTCTTTGATTTCCTTGGTCAGTTCCTTCTGCCCCCTAAAGCGGAGCACCGCTTCTTCCGGCGCAGCGCAGGTCCATTTACCGCCTTCGGGATAGAGGGTGAGCTGCCACATGCGGAGGTATTTTTTCTCTATTTCATTGAAATGGTCCTTCATGTGGTCAAAGCAGTTTTCCATAAAGGAAATCCATTTCGGTGAATCCATAGAGAGCACCCGGGGCAGGCCTTTCCGGAGGACCTCTTCTTCTTCGGTTACCGGGAAATCGGGAATGAGTCCGGCGTCTGCCAGGAGGCGGGCGTAGGTATGCTTTTCGTTATAAAAGGTGTGGAGATCAATGGCTGCAGCCTGGAAGAATTCTTCCAAGGTGGGGACGGCGCCGGAAGCTTGAGCCAGTTCCTTGACCATTTCCATGTAGAATTCATTTTTCCGAAGGCGGCTGTTAATGTTTTCCAGCACATGGCGGGCGGCGATTTCTTCCAGCTGGATGGAACAGCCCTTAGGCACATGGGGAAAGCCTTCCTGGATTTCTTTTTTAATGACCACATGGCTTTTTCCCAAAAGGGAAGCATAGCGGGAGGCAAAGTCGTATTTCCTGTTGGCCTGGGCTACGAAATCAAGGACCGTGAGACAGTCCTTCTTAGGGAAGAGGCGCAGGCCGCGGCCCAGCTGCTGGAGGAAAATAGTCATGGAGTTGGTGGGACGGAGGAAGAGCACCGTATTCACCGCCGGAATGTCCACCCCTTCATTGAAGAGGTCCACCACGAAGATGATGGTGATTTCTCCGCTTCCCAGCTTCTGCTTTGCTTCATTTCTTACATTCTTCGGACTGTCTGCGTCCAGAGCCAGTGCCTTGATGCCCTGCTTGTTGAAATAGTCTGCCATGAAGTGGGCATGCTTTTTGGATACGCAGAAGCCCAGGGCCTTCACGTCCCGAAGGTCCGCGGTGTACTGCTCCAGCGCCCGGCAGATAGCCCGGGCCCGCTGACTGGCCAGGGCGCCTTCACCGGTATACACATTTTCCAGTTCTTCGATATCGTAATGGCCGCCGGTCCATTTGATGTTGGAAAGGCTTACCGGATCGTCCACGCCAAAGTAATGGAAAGGACAGAGAAGGCGCCGTTCAATAGCATCGGGAAGCCTGATTTCCGCGGCGATGTGACCGCCAAAGTAGGGCAGAATGCTTTTCCCGTCCATGCGCTCCGGCGTAGCGGTGAGGCCCAGGAGGATTTTCGGATGGAACCAGGTCAAAAGTTTTTGATATCCCCTGGCCGCCGCATGGTGGAATTCGTCCACAATAATCATGTCATAGTAGTGGGGATCCATCTTTTCCCAGAATTTCCGACTGTTGAAAGTCTGGATGGACATGAAAAGGTGCTCACTGTGGGAAGCATGGTAATCTCCCACCGCCAGCTCCCCGAAATTGGGATCCTTCATCACCTGCCGGAAGCAGGAAATACTCTGTTTCAGGATTTCCTCACGATGGGCAATGAAAAGGAGGCGGGCATTCCCATGGCGGCTCTGGTAGAAATTGCGATAGTCGAAGGCGGAAATAGCAGTTTTCCCTGTGCCCGTGGCCGCTACCACCAGGTTATACCAGCGGTCCTTCCCTAGCCTTTCCGTGCGAAGGGCGTCCAGCACTGCCTGCTGGTAAGGATAGGGCTCAATGTCAAAGGAATAGGCGGTATCGCTCCCCTCTTCCTTTCGTCCCCTTTCCCTGTCGATGGCACGGCTCAGCTTATCGTAATCGGAAGATACGAAGGGCCGGAATTCGTCGGAATGCCAATAGGTATCAAAGGTGGCCTTCATCTTGGCAATGATTCCCGGCAGGTCCTGCTCCGTCACCTTCATATTCCACTCCATACCATCGGCGATGGCGGCGCGGGACAAATTGGAGGAGCCTACGTAGGCCGTAGAAAATCCGCTGTCCCGGTAGAACATATAGGACTTCGCATGAAGCCTGGTTTCCTTTACATTATAAGAAATCCGCACCTCCGTATTTGGCAGCTCCGAAAGCACCTTCACTGCCTTGGGGTCCGTGGCGCCCATGTAGGTGGTGGTCACCACGCGAAGATGGCCGCCGCCGGCAGTGAACCGGCGAAGGCAGGGCAGAATGAGGGACAGGCCGGAAAAACGGATAAAAGAAATCAGCATATCCATGCGGTCACAGGTCATGATTTCCCGGTTCAGCTCATGAATCATGGACACATCATTTCTGGAATTGGTAAAAAGGAAGGAATTCACCAGAGACGTGGCCGGCGCCTCCCATTTCCTCCGGGCAATCTTATTGGCCCGATGTTCCAGGGATTTCAGGATAAACTGCTCTGCCGTCACATCATGGCCGGCCCCCAGATCGGCAATACGGGAAGCCAGCCGGTCCACCAGCTCATTCGTCAGCGCCAGCTCATCATTCACGCAGTGGTCATGGTTTTCGTCAGCAATATCCTTCAGGCAGAGCCGAATCAGCTTCTCCAGGTAAGTGGATAAATACCCCACCGCCTCCTGGGCATCCACATCCTCCCGGTCCGCCCATATTTCTTTATCCGCCAGCGCCTTCGTCAACTTCCGGTCAAAGCCCGTGGAAATGACTTTCTCGTATACTCCGTCCTTCAAATCAATGATGTCAGCCATAGGAACCCCCTTGTGATTACTACCTGTATTATACCAGGGCTCATGGAGAAATGATGAAATATGTTTTCCTGTCTTCTATTATACAAAAAAGGCATGACAATCCATGTCATGCCACGCAAAAAACAGAAAAGCCTATCAGGGGAGTATCGGGGCAGCATCGGCTTAA